>Ga0180008_1000085_pt1 | contig 93730 bp, 82 predicted proteins | sample MM_PW_MetaG_FD_121121 | JGI IMG/M metagenome (GOLD analysis project Ga0180008, IMG submission 121121) | Groundwater microbial communities from the Aspo Hard Rock Laboratory (HRL) deep subsurface site, Sweden - MM_PW_MetaG | ecosystem: Environmental > Aquatic > Deep subsurface > Groundwater... | reverse complement strand
GCCTTCGGCGCGGCTCTGTCATCCGCCGCGCAGCGAAGAACATCTATTGCCGCTGATGGTGGCGGCCGGCGCTGCGGGCGACAGTGCCGGGCGCAGGATATTCACCGACCTCGTCATGCATACGACGCTGTCGGCCTATCGGTTTGGCTGATTCATCAGCCCATTTAGAAGAGGATTCATCATGCTCAGCTCCACCGTACAAATCCAGACATCCGATCCGAGTCGCCTGATCCGCCGTCTCTGCAAACATTGGAGCCACAAGTTCGAGGTGGACTTCGATGATCATCAGGGGCATATCGTGTTAGGCGCAACCCAATGCTGGTTGACGGCCGGAGATAACAGCCTGACGGCAAAATTGCAGACGCAGGACGAGGAGCTGTTGGCGCGAATGGAAACCGTAGTGGCCGATCATCTAGAGCGCATGTCGGCCGGCGAGACCTTCAGTTTCGCCTGGCAGCGTGCTGACGCACCGTAGCGATCAATTGTTACTGGCGAAATTCGGCAGCGTGCTGACTGGCTGCGAGAAACGGAAGGGGATCGACAACATCGAGTCGCCATAGGCTTTCTGCACGACAAAATGCAGGTGCGGGCCGGTGCTGCGGCCCGTATTGCCGGAGTGGCCAAGCAGGCTGCCGACCTTCACCTGTTGCCCTGGCTTGACCTTTACCGAACCGCGCTTCAGGTGCAGATACGCGCTATGCGTACCGTCGTCGTGCAGGATTCGCACATAGTTGCCCGCCGGGTTGGGCATCCGCCCGTGCTGTCCATCGCGCGCTTTCAATACCGTTCCCGCGCGCGCCGCAACGATTGGTGTGCCTTCCGGCATGGCTATATCGACGGCGTAGCGGCCCTTGGGTGAGGTGTGGCTGTAATCCCCGCCAGCGCCCTGGGAAATGGAGAACGGCCCGCCTTTCCAAGGCAGGGCATAGGCATAACCGCCAACAGAACCCTTCTTGCCTGGCTCCGGTGAGTAGATCAACGAATAGCTGAACGACTGCTGGTACATCAGTGGATAGCCGGCTTGGCGTTTGCGAAGCGTGGCAACGCGCATGCGGGTCCGTGCGGGAACCGTCTTGCGAACCACGCCTTTGCCAACGCCGGTGACATTGACCATGTGCGTCAGGCGCAACACGACTTCGACGGGAACGTCCGTATCGTTGCGCACGTCCATCGCTTTGCCTGACCCGATCCGGTTGACGAATAGCTTCACTGTGCCGGGCTTGGCGGCGGGGAGCGTCGCGTTGCTGATGGTCCCGCCGGCAAGCGAGGGCAGGGTGGCGAGCGAGCACAAGGTTAGAAGGACGAAAGAGATCAGCCGAGTAAGTTGCATAAAAAGTGATCCGTCACGGAAGGGACACTCTGCCCGCGGCTGGCAGGAACAAATCCGTTGGGTTCATGAACACCGCGCTGTGGGTTGGGACTTGGGGCGCATTGCGGGGTTCAATACCGCACGTCGAGATCAAACGAACGGTTGAGTGATTACATCGATAGTGCTCTGTAGATATGAAAAAGCCCCGTTATCCGGGGCTTCTTCTACTTCGACTCAGCCAAAGGCTAGCGCTTTAGCTTCACTCTTCTTCTTTGATCAGCTCGAACAACAGCAGCGAACGGCCGGTCAGTGCGTATTCATTGTTGAAATCGAATCGCTCGGCGCGCGCGTTGGGGTTGTTTGTGTCGATCAGGCGATTCCAGTAGATGCCTTGCGGCACTTCCGGCAGGGTAAAGTTCACCACGTCATGATGGGCGTTGACGATTATCAGCAGGGTCGCGTCCGAACCGGTCTTGCGGATGCCGGTAGGCTGGGCACGGCCGTCCAGCAGCATGCCCATGCAGCGGTTGTTGCCATCCTCCCAGTGCTCGATTGTCATTTCTTCTGCGTGAGGTGCAATCCAGCTCACGTCCTTGACGCCCAGTTCTTCGTTGTAGGCGCCGACCAGAAAGCGTCCACGGCGCAGCATCGGGTAGCGTTGACGCAGGCGAATCAGTTTCCGGACGAAGGATTGCAGTGTTCGGCCTTCTTCCGGGATTTCCCAGTTGACCCAACCGATTTCGCTGTCCTGGCAATAAGCGTTGTTGTTGCCATGTTGTGTGCGAGCGAACTCGTCGCCGGCCACGATCATCGGGGTGCCCTGGGAGAACAGCAACGTCGCAAAGAAGTTGCGCATCTGACGGAAGCGCAGCTCGTGGATTTCCGGGTCGTCAGTCGGACCTTCGACGCCGTGGTTCCACGAGATGTTGTTGCTACTGCCATCGCGGTTGTCTTCGTCGTTGGCTTCGTTGTGTTTGTCGTCGTACGAAACCAGGTCGTTCAGGGTGAAGCCGTCATGCGCAGTGATGAAATTCACCGAGCTGAATGGGCGACGCCCCCGCTGGTTGAACAGATCGCCCGACCCCGTCAGACGAGCGGCGAAGTCCGGCAACTGGTCACCATCACCTTTCCAGAAGGCACGAACGGTGTCGCGATACTGGTCATTCCATTCGGCCCAACCCGGCGGGAAGCCGCCGACCTGATAGCCACCAGGGCCACAATCCCAAGGCTCTGCAATGAGTTTGGTCTTGGCCAGGACCGGGTCCTGGCGGCACGCTACGAGGAAGCCGTGGCGCTCGTCATAGCCGTCATGTTCCCGACCCAAGATGGTTGCCAGGTCGAAGCGGAAGCCGTCGACATGCATTTCCTCAGCCCAGTAGCGCAGTGAGTCGGTAACCATCTGAACCACGCATGGGTGGCTCATGTCCAGGGTATTACCAGTGCCGGAATCATTGATGTAGTAGCGCTTCTCGTCGGGCATCAGGCGGTAGTAGGAGGCGTTGTCGATGCCGCGCATGGACAGGGTGGGACCCATCTCGTTGCCCTCGGCGGTGTGGTTGTAGACCACGTCGAGAATGACCTCCAGATCAGCGTTATGCAGGTGTGCGACCATTTCCTTGAATTCGCTGATCTTACCGCTTGCCAGGTACTTCGGATGAGGCGCGAAGAAGGCGATGCTGTTGTAGCCCCAGTAGTTGGTCATGCCCTTTTCGAGCAGGTGTTGGTCCTGGACGAATGCATGGATGGGCAGGAATTCCACCGAAGAGACGCCGAGCTTGCGGATGTAATCAATGACGTCCGGCGTCTTGAAACCGCCAAATGTCCCGCGCATGTCTTCGGGTACTGAAGGATGCTGCATGGTGAAACCGCGCACGTGGGTTTCATAAATGATTGTGCGGTCCCAAGGGACTTGAACCGGTCGGTCATGACCCCAGGTGAACGCCGGGTCGATGACTTTCGACTTCGGTACGAAGGGCGCGCTGTCGCGCTCGTCGTAGCTCAGGTCAGCATCGGCGTGGCCGATGGTGTAGCCAAAGAGTGCCTCGGACCATTTCAGCCCACCGACCAGCTGCTTGGCATAGGGGTCGATCAGCAGTTTGTTCGGGTTGAATCGGTGGCCGGCATCCGGCTCGTAAGGCCCATGCACACGGTAGCCGTAGATCTGCCCCGGATGAGCATCAGGTAGGTAACCGTGCCAGATCTCATCGGTGTATTCGGGCAGCTCGATTCGCTCGAGTTCGGTTTCACCATCGGTATCGAACAGACACAGCTCAACCCTTGTGGCATTCGCGGAAAAGATCGCGAAGTTAACCCCTAATCCGTCCCAGGTGGCGCCAAGCGGGAAGGGCTGTCCTTCGCGAATACGCGAAGGCACCAGAATTTGAGGCGCCGCAGGTTTGTTTCTACTCATGAAATCTCCGATGGCAACGCTAGGTAGGTGCTGTGCAAGGTGAAGAGTCGTCACAGCCCGCCAACCCTCTGCGAGGGTTGGTTCGGATTCGTGGCGCGGTGTCGTTCAGCTTTCTTTCTTGGCTCGGGGCGCGCGAGTCTTCTTCACGCCTTCCGGTGTGCCTTCGGCAGCGTCGGTACCCGCCTTGGCTTTAGGGCGCGCAGCTCCCTTGGTTGGGGCGACCGCTGGCTTGGCTGGTTTGACGTCTTTCGGGTCTTTGATGTCCTTTGCAGGCTTGGCTGCTTTGGTCGCCTTGGCTGGTTTGTCAGCAGGCGTTGCATCCGTTGGTTTGGTGACTGCCTTGCGGGTTTTTGCTGGCTTGGTATCGGAGGTGTCGTTTTCCGCCTCGGCCAGCTTGCGTGCCATCGCCCAATGGCGCGCATCTTCACCGTGCGGACGGCCTTCTGATACCCAGATGTCATACGCCAGTTCGCGAATGCGCTGCTCTTGTTTAGTCATCGTTCTGATTCTCCTGTTGAACTGTTTGTTAGCTGTAAAAGCGCAAAAGGCAGATGCTGCAAAATTTCAGTCACGCTCAACCCTTCTTGTTTGGGTGTGACTGCCATTCCGTCAAAAAGTCGCTCCATCGCATGACCGCTCAGCGCATCGGGCAATCGAACGTGGGTGTCGCCCCAGCGCGCGGCCGGAATACTGGGTGTCGTGCTGTCGCCGAGCAGGCCGCTGGCCAGACGCGCTGCGACCACAATCAACCAACTGCCATCGCGCTCACGGGCAAAGGCGATGAGGCTCTCGGCGTGCTCGCCCTCGACCTTCAACGGCAGGTAGCGGCCCGCGGTGAACAGCTGAGGTTGGGCCCGACGCAGCTTTAGCGTGCGTGCGATCAGCCATTGCTTGATGCGCCCGTCCTGCCAGTTCTCAATCAGTTCGGTCGGCTGGGCATCCGGTTGGAAGGTGGCGCGACGGCTATCGAAATCGACCGGGCGGCGGTTGTCGGGGTCGACCAGACTGAAATCCCAGTAGTCCGTACCTTGATAGAGGTCGGGCACGCCTGGAGTGGTCATTCGCAGGAGCGTTTGAGTAAGGCTGTTCAGCGCGCCGGCAGGCGCCAGCTCGTGGGCCGCCGCCGCGATGTCGTCCCGCAGCGTTTTGCACTCGTCGCCCAAGAGCAGCGCTCGCAGGTAATGTTGGCACGCACCTTCGTAGTCACTGTTTGGATCGGTCCAGGTGCTGCGCAACTTGGCCTCGCGTACGGCCTTTTCCTGCCACTGGATCATCCGCTCGCAGAAGGTCTCCATGGCCGGCTTGTCGTCAGTGTTCAGATCCAGCGGCCAGCAGCCGAGCAACACCTGAAACAGCAGCATTTCATCGCCAGCAGAAGGCGCGGGCCCATCGGGCAGTTCCTGACGCTGGCCATAGGCGAGCTGGCGCCAGTGGCGCACTTTGCTGGCGTACCATTCGGCACGCTCACTGATCACGGTCATCCGAGCACGGGTGTCTTCGCCGCGTTTGTGGTCGTGTGTGGCCGTCGTCAGCAGGTTTCGAGGGAAATGTTCGGCACGCGCCAGGCACTCGGCGTGAAAGGTGTCCACAGGCGCGCTGAATGTCTGCGGATCGAAGCCAACGTCGTTGCGCGACAGCAGCGCGCCGGAGCGGTAGCAGGCGGTGTCTTCCACGGCCTTGGCGGCAGCCGGCGAGGTTAGCTGCTGGAACCGTGTGCAGGCATATCGGCGGATGCGCCGTGCAGGTCCCGGCGGCAACGAGCGAAGGTCTTCGCCGCCCAACCATCGATCAAGGTGATCGAGTAGCGGCCAATCGGCCTCTCCCAGTGTGGTGCGGGCTGCGGCCAACGCCTGTTGGAAGAACGGCTCGTCGGCCTCGCGCCGGCCGCGCGCGGCGATGTAGGTGCGATACACGGGGAAGTGGACGATCAGCTCGAGCAACGCGCGGCGGATAGCGCCCAAGGTGATGTCGCGGGTCATTACGTCATGCCGCGCAACCTGCAGCAGTGCCTGGGCGACGGTTTCGAAGTCGCCGGCCAGCGGCCCGGTGAGCACCAGTTGCCGAGCCTGGCGGACCTCCTCCATGAAATCGGCGGGGCGGTCGGCGGTTTCGCTCCACAGCGAGCAGAGCACGGATTTGCCAGCTGGATCGTGCTGCAGCAAGGACACCTGATTCATGAATTCATAGCCGGTGGTGCCATCTACACCCCAGTCATCATGCAAACGCTCACCTTCAGCGAGAATTTTCTCGACGTAGATCGGCACATGATCCTGTTCCGCGCCTTCGGGACGCGCGGCATTGAGCCGATCGACACGGCGCCGCAGACGGCGGCAGTAACCGCGCGGATTGGCCAAACCGTCGATATGGTCGATGCGCAGCCCGTCGACCAATCCTTCGCTGATCAGCTCGAAGATCTTCGCGTGGGTTTCCTCGAATACCACCGGCCGTTCGACACGCAGGCCACCCAGCTCGTTGATGTCGAAGAAGCGGCGCCAGTTTATGTCGTCGCCTGCGGTGCGCCAGCTGGCCAGACGATAGTGCTGCCGCTCGAGCAGCCCGTGAAGTCGTTTGAAGCCTTCTTCAGTGGTGGAGTCGTAGTGCCGGAGTGCACTTTCGAGTGTCTGCCGTGTGGCGCTGTCTTCCAGCAGTCGCGCCAGATCCGCGCGCAGCTGGCGGGCGGTTTGGTACGGCGCGGGCTCGGTCTTAAGCGCGTCGAAATGCTGCCCTAGGGTGCGCAATTCCGGTTGGTCGGTCAGGCGCAGGATTTCGCCGTAGGTCGGTGGCGAAATAGGGAAGCGGTGCTCGTAGTGCTCGGCATAGAAGGCGCCGTTATCGATGTCCAGCTTTAGGGGGATCTTGCCTTGCTGCAAGGCTTCGCCGTAGTCACTGCCGAGGAAAGGAACCAACAGTTGGCCTTCAAGCAGCGGATCAGGCGAGTTCCACTGAATGTCGAAGAACTGCGCATAGGGGCTACGGCGGCCCCATTCGAGTACGTCGAGCCACCAGGGATTGCCCGAGCCACCCACCGCCATGTGGTTGGAGACGATATCGAGTATCAGGCCCATCCCTTTGGCCCGAAGGGCGTCGACCAGGCGCCGTAGTGCCGGCTCGCCGCCCAGTTCGGGATTGATCCGGGTAGGGTCGATGACATCGTAGCCGTGCATCGAGCCAGGGCGGGCCGTCAACAGGGGCGACGCGTATAGATGACTGATGCCCAGGTCAGCGAAGTAATCGACCAGTGCAGTGGCATCGTCGAGGGTGAAGTCACGATGGAACTGCAGTCGCAACGTGGCGCTAAGGTCTCTCATCGATGTTTAGTTCCAATAGCCTGCTCGCGCGCACTGGAGAGGAGTTCCAGGCGGCGCGAGCAGGCGGGGTCGTCAAGCATGGTGGCGCTGTCACTGGGATAGCGGCGGCGCCAGTTGGGATGGGTGTCGATAATGCCGGGCATGTTCGGCTGTTCGAGCAGGCCCAGGGCGTCCTCAACCGGGAACAGCACCAGGGGGGCGGGCGAGCGTCCGAGGCATACCGCGCAGGCGTCGGCCAGGACGTCGGGATCGGAGAGGTCGCCCTTGACGCTCGGCGCATATTCACGCAACAGCCGCAGCAGCCCGGCGCGCTCGCGCTCGCGTTCCTCCAGCTGCGCCGGGCGCTCGTCTTCACGGTGCTGGCCGACGCGGATACGCCAGTCGATATCGTGGGCCTTCCACCAACCTTCAATGGTGGGTAGGTCATGCGTGGTGGACGTAGCGATTGCGCTGGCGGGCCATTCTTCGAGCGGCTTGAAAGTGCCGTTGTCATCGCGTTCGAAGAACAACACACGCATGCCTAGCAGCTTGCGCGCCGCTAACTTTTCACGCAGCCCTTCGGGCACGGTGCCGAGGTCTTCACCGAGCACTACGGCGTTACGCCGCCACGCTTCCAGCGTGAGCAGCCGCAGCAGGTCATCGAACGGGTAGTTGAGGTAAGCGCCTTCGGTAGGGCCAGCGCCCGCCGGCATCACCCACAGGCGCATCAGGCCCATCACATGGTCGATGCGTATGCCACCGGCATGCGCCAGATTAGCCCTTACCATTTCGATGAACGCGCGGTAACCATGGGCCTTCAAGCCCCATGGGGAGAACGCTGAGATTCCCCAGCTCTGCCCCTGGCGATTGATGATGTCTGGCGGTGCACCCACGCTGAGCGCTGCCAGCACTTCATCCTGGCGGCTCCAGGCCTGACTGCCGCCACCGTCGGCTCCGACGGCCAGGTCGCTGATCAGGCCGATCTTCATTCCGGCACTGCGTGCGGCAATCTGGGCCCGCTCAAGTCCACGGGCGATCAACCATTGGCAGAACGCGTAATAGCTCACCTCGGAGGCGTTTTGTTGCGCGAATTGTTCGACGGCAGGGCCCTGGGGCGTGCGGTATTCCTCAGGCCAGTCACGCCAGTGTTGCGGATAGCCTTCGGGACTGAGGAGGGCGGCGTGTAGCGCTTCGAAGCGGCAATGGTTTTCCAGCGCTTCACCACCCGCCTCGCGGAAGCTGTCGAAGTCTGCCTGCTGAGCGTTGCCGCCTGTGGAGAAATCCTCGTACAGCGTGCGCAGCAGGCACTGCCGGGCTTGCGAGGCGGCATCCCAGTCGATCAGTTCGAGCGACTCGAGGCGTTCCAGCTCGTCGGCAAGTCCACAGGACTCGATTGCCATGCGCAGCGGCTTTTCACCCAGCACGCTGCCAGGTGCGCTGTGCAGAATGTTGTAGAACAGCCGGCTCGACGGTGAGTACGGGCTGTATTGCTGGCTGTTGCCTGTGAACATCGCATGCACAGGGCTGATGCCCAAAGCGTCGGCTCCGTGTGCCGCCGCGTTGCGCGCAACCGCTTCGAGCGCCTGGGTATCGCCGAGCCCGCCGTCACCCGGACGCCGCAGCCCGTAAAGCTGCACCGTGACCCCCCAGGCAGCCGGGCCGGCCACGTCCTCGACGCGTGGGCAGGCGACTGGCGCAACGGCGAGCGTCAGCTGCTGGTCGGCGATGTTCAGCTGGTGGTAGCCGGGTATATCAATGGCGGCGAGGCGTGACTGGGCGTCCAGGGTGCCGTTCTGCTGGCTACCGTCTTCTAGCGTCAGGCTGTACCGGGACGATGGTTCAAAGTACTGACTGAGGTCCAGCGGAGCATTCTGGTCGAATGTCAGGAGCGGTGGCACGCTGGCAGCGCCTGCGCCGGTGTCGAGCTTTTCCAGGCTGCGTTCGATCTGATCATCGCTTTCGGCTGGTAGCCCCAGCCCGTCAAGCACGGCACGCAAAACCTCCGGCTTAACCCGTTGATCCTTGCCGTCTGCATCAACCCATTCGATGGACAGGCCAGCCGCCTCGGCCAGGCGGTTCAGTCGTTCATCGCTCATTAAGACACTCCTGCAGAATCAAGCAAATACATCCTGGCGGTGTGCGCAGGTATCGTGTCAGTGCCGCCTGAATCGCCTTCACGGCTGCTGTGCAGTAAGCGCGTATTCGCAGCGGGCGGCGTAACGGCAAGGTCCTTGCCGCTCAAATTGAGCTCCAGGCGCAGTTCGCTGCCGTCGCCCAGTTGCCAACGTGCCAACGCAGCGGCTTCGCCCAAGGCTTCAGCACCAAAGAAGCGCGAGCCTTCCAGGCGCGGCACGATTTCGGCGTGGCGAAGCTGGAGCAGCTGGCGATACAGGCGCAGCCATTCAGCGTGTTCAGGCTCGTCACGTTTGCTGAAATCGGGTTTGGAGGCCTCGTATGTCTCCAACGCGTTTGGATCGGGAATGCGCTCGCGGGTGTGCTCGTCGGCGAATTCGGCAAATTCTGCAAACTCACCACGGCGCCCCTCGCGTACGGCATCGGCTAGCTCGCCGTGGTGGCTGGTGAAGAACAGGAAGGGCTCGCGTGCGCCCCATTCCTCGCCCATGAATAGCAGCGGCACCATGGGGGAGAGCAGCAGCACGGTAGTCGCCGCCTTCAATGCATCCGCTGGCGCCAGGTTGATCAGGCGATCGCCGAATGCCCGGTTACCCGTCTGGTCGTGGTTCTGTAGAAACAGGACGAACGAAGTGGGGGGCAGGTGGCCGCTCGGTTCGCCACGCGACTCGCCTCGGCGATTCTCATGGCCCTGGTAGATGAATCCTTCGCCCAGAAAGCGCACCAGCTTGTTGGTCGAGTCGTTATGGTAGTCGCCGTAATAGCCCTGGCTCTCGTCGGTGAGTAGGGTGTGCAGGACGTTATGGCCGTCGTCGTTCCACTGGGCCGTAAAATCATCCGCGAGCAGGCTGGCAAGGTTGTGTTCGTTCTCAAGTACCAGATGCACATGACGGCCAGGCTCTACCTCCGCACGCACGCGTTCAGCCAGTTCAGGCAGGAAGGTCCGGTCGGGAATGGCGTGGACAGCGTCCATGCGCAGCCCGTCGAAGCGATAGTCCATCAACCACATCAGCGCGTTGTCGATGAAGAAATCGCGCACTTCGCGGCGGCGGAAATCGATCCCGTCCCCCCAAGGCGTCTGCTGGTCGTGGCGGAAGAAATGCTTGGCGTAACGGTGTAGATAATTGCCGTCCGGGCCGAAGTGGTTGTAGACCACGTCGATGAACACCATCAGGCCCAGGCCATGGGCGGTGTCGATCAGGTGCTTGAGCTCATCGGGTGTGCCGTAGGAAGCCTCAGGTGCGTAGAGCAGGACGCCGTCGTAGCCCCAGTTACGGTCACCCGGAAATTCTGCGAGCGGCATCAACTCGATGGCCGTGACGCCGAGATCAGCCAGCGCCTGAAGACGTTGTTCGATCCGCGCATAGCAGCCATAGCTGCCAACGTGTAGCTCGTAGAGCACGGTTTCGTGCCAGGGGCGGCCTTGCCAATCCGTGTTGCGCCACCGGTAGGCAGCAGGATCGATCACCACGCTCGGATCGTGAATGTCGGCCGACTGCGCTCGAGACGCTGGGTCCGGCACCTGGAGCTCATTGTCGATCAGGAAACTGTACTGTGTGCCGGCGCCGACATCGGCCTCGACGCTGTACCAGCCATCAGCGCCTTCCTGCATGGGCAGCGTATCGCCGCCAACTACCACCAGGCTGACGCTTTGCGCGTCTGGTGCCCAGAGCCTGAACCGGGTACGGGAATCATCCAGTAGCACCGGTCCGTGTTGCCCGTTGCGGGCGGGCCTATTCTGCATTGATCAACCTCGTTAGATAGTGGCACTGACCTCGCGTCGTCCGCCCAGCAGGCGTTGGTACAACCGGTCATAGGGTTCGATCGCGTGGCTCCAGAAAAATCCCCCGCTCATTGCACGGCAGCGCATCGCATTGAGTAGTTGGGCGTTCTGATGCACCGCCAGGGCGCGTTCGACGGCGCCGCGATAGCTGTCGACGGTGGCTTCGCTGAACAGGAATCCCGTCACGCCGTCATCAATGCTGTCCGCCAGGCCGCCGGTGCGGTGGGCTATCGGCAATGACGCGAAGCGCTGGGCGTACATTTGGCTCAGGCCGCAAGGCTCGTAGCGCGACGGCATGAGTAGGAAGTCGCTGCCAGCGAACAGGCGTCGAGCATCGGTTTCGTTGAAGCCAATATGCGCGCCGACATGGCCGGGGAAACGTTCGACCAGGCGCCGCACTTCGTCTTCGATATGCGGATCACCACGGCCGAGAATGGCCAGCTGGCCACCGTTCTCGACGATGGTTTCGGCAACAGCGATGGTCAGGTCGATGCCTTTCTGGTGCACCAGGCGGGAAACCACCGAAAACAATGGACCGTTGCCTTCGACCAGGCCAAAGAGTTCACGTACGTGTGCCGCGTTTGCGTCTTTGCCGGACCAGTCATTCGGGCCGAAAGGGCTGACCAGATGAGAGCAGCTGCGCGGCTCCCAGCTTTCTTCGATGCCGTTGAGCAAGCCGGTGAGCAGGCCCTGGCGCGCCTTCATGCTGAGGAAACCTTCCATGCCGCAGCCGAATTCCGGCGTGGTGATCTCCTGCGCGTAGGTCGCGCTGACTGTGGTGACATGGTTCGCATAGGCGATGCCGGCCTTGAGCAGCGACAGGGCACCGTAAAATTCCATGCGCTCAGGCCCGCAGCCTTCAAGTGGAATGGCTAGCGAACGGCGCAGGCTCATGTCGATGTTGCCCTGGTACGCCAGGTTGTGAATGGTGAATACGCTTGGCGTGGTCAGACCACGCCAGTGCATGTAGGCGGGTGTGAGCCCAGTCGGCCAGTCGTGGGCATGGACCAGATCAGGCGTCCAGCGAATACCTGCCGTGCCATCGGCAATATCGGTTGCTGCCATGCACAGGCGGGCAAAGCGCACCGGATTATCCTGCCAATCCTGGCCATGCTCATCGCCATAAGGCAGGCCGTCGCGCTCGTAGAGCTCCGGGCAAACCACCACGTAGATGATCAGGCCATCCGGCATGTCTAGGCGGCCGATTCGGCTTGGTGGCAGATCAGCGTGGGAAATCACGCTGCCAACGATACGAATCGGCTGGCCGCACTGCATCACTTGTGTGTAGCCAGGAATGAGCACGCGCACGTCATGCCGATCACCGAGGGCCCGGGGCAGGGCTGCGGACACATCGGCAAGGCCGCCGGTCTTGACCAGGTCGGTCAATTCGGACGTCACAAAAAGAATTTTTTTCTTCTCGTCCTGGGTGCTGCGCAATTGCAGCAAGGGACGTTCAGCTGGCGGCGCTAGGCGTTGTGCAATGTTAAAGCGGACAGGGCGGGTGTCCACAGCAGCAATACTCATAATTTACCTCTCCCCAAGCGGCCAGCGTCTCTAGCAGGCCTGCTATAAGCACGTTTCTTCCACGCAGCACCACTCGGAGCGCTGCAAACCATGAGCACGGCAAAGCTGATTTTCTGTACTGGAGCCGCGCGAGGAGCGGCGTAGAGCTGCGCTGGCCCTACCTTAAAACCAGACCGGGACGCTGTGAAATAGTTCTCGCCTTTAGGCGGAATGCGAAGGGTTGGAACTTTGTCTTCGGGTATCGCCTCGGAAATCTGACTGACGCGAGTTTTTTTCAAGCCGAAAGCCGGAGCCAATACCATGCAAGACCTTGCTGAAATCGTGCGGTTTCTTCGTGACAAACAGATGATGTTGACCACTGCGGAATCCTGCACTTGTGGCCTGATGGCCTCCCTGTTAGGCGACATCCCAGGTTGTGGCAAAGCGCTCGACAGCGGATTCGTCGTGTATTCGCCGAAGGCGAAGAACCGTCTGCTGCATGTCAGTTTCGAAACCATCGAAACCTTTGGCCTTACCAGCGAAGAGGTCGCCACCGAAATGGCCATCGGCGCACTGAACGCCAGCGTCGCCGACATTGCCATTGCAAACACTGGCGTGGCCGACGACAACGAGGAGGACGCCGGTGGCACGCAGTGCTACGCCTACGCACTGATGCAAGGGGAGCGCCAAGTGAGCATCAGCGAGACCGTTCAATTCGAAGGTGATCGCGTGTCGATTCGGAAGCAGGCGGCTCGCTACGGGCTAGAGCAGTTGCCGAGCAAATACGAGCAGCTGCTGCGTAAACTGCGGGAGCACGAATGACTCGACATCAACGGCCTTCATGCACCGACACACGACAATTCTTCGCGTAATGCCCTGTATTGCAGCACAGCCGGTGCATCGGTACTGCCGTCACACCGGCGGCTGACGCTCGGGCTCGACATGATCGGGAACTGGGTGTTCGACGCTTGGTTTTCGGCCCACGTTGAGGTCCGCTCGCAGCTGCGGAAGGCAGCCGGGATATTCGCGCTGGATGAATTTGATCAAGGCCTCTCGCAGGTGGCAGCGCAAGTCCCAATTGCGCGATGAGTCCGGTGAACTGACCAGTACCCGTACCTGTATCGACTTTTCACTGCTATCGGTGACTTGCAGCACGATCACACGACCGTCCCACAGCTCCGGCACCTCCTGGCACAGCCGACGCAGTTCCTCACGCACGGGCTCCAAGGGCAGTGAATAATCGACCCAAAGAAATATCGAGCCGATGATGCTTGAATTACGCCGCGTCCAGTTCTGGAAGGGCTTTTCGATGAAGTATTGCAGCGGCACCACCAGCCGCCGGTCATCCCAGATCCGCACCACTACGTAGGTGCCGGTGATCTCTTCGATTCGCCCCCACTCGTTTTCAACGATCACCACGTCATCCAGGCGAATTGGCTGGGTAATCGCAATCTGTATCCCTGCGATCAGGTTGGCTAGGACAGGGCGAGCGGCGAAGCCAACGGCCAGGCCCGCGAGACCCGCCGACGCGAGCAGGCTAGCGCCGAACTGGCGAGCGCCCGGAAAGGTCATGAGCATTCCCGCGGCACCGATCAAGAGGATGAAGAAGCTCAGTGTCCGCAATAGCACCCGCGACTGGGTCTGGATCTGTCGTGCGCGCAGGTTGTCGCTGACGTCGACGGGGTTTCTCAACCGCACCGCGTGCTCAAGCCCGCGAACCAGCCGCATAGCCAGCCAGGTGAAGCAGGCGATCATGACCAGCGCGGTGAGGCGCCGGGCGAGGCTGATCAGCGCCAGTTCGTCGCTGGCCGCCGCCAGCACAGCTTGTAGCCCGAGCAGTGGCAGCAACACGCTGATGGGCTTTTCCAGCTGTTCTGACACGGCCTTGGTGAGCAGAAATCCGCGGCCCAGCCGCAACATCACTGCCGTCAGCACCCGACTGAATACGCTGAGCAAGACCACGACGAAGGCGGACACCAGGATCGTGCGCAGCGCCGGTTCGGTGATGTAGTTCTCCCACTGGAGGAGGGGATCTAGAAATTCGATGAGGCCTGCTCCGTTTAATCCATTGCATGAGGGACTGGTGCCCCTATGCAAAGTTCATGGCAGGTGCAGCCAGTCGGGTCTGCGGAACTCCACTGCCTTGCCGTCTCTCACACATAACAAGAGGGCGGCGATGGCGCCCTGATCGCTATCCAAACCAGTGGGAGAGACATATGCAAAGCGCACAGACCGGAAATGATGTTCGCATCGAACGACTGATCGAATGGCTGCGCGACGCGCATGCCATGGAAGCTCAGGCAGAGACCATGCTGAACAAGCAGGCCAGCCGCATCGAGCATTACCCACAGCTGAAGGCGCGGATCGAGCAACACATAACCGAAACGCAGAATCAGGCGAAGCTCATCGAAACCTGCTTGCACCGTTACGACAAGTCCTACTCCGGCTTAAAGGATCTGGGCGGCAAGATGACAGCGATGGGGCAGGCCATGGGCGGCATGATGGTCAACGACGAAATCGTTAAAGGCGCGCAGATGGGCTACGTCTTCGAGAATCTGGAGATCGCCTCGTATGAGATTCTGATTGCCGCGGCCAAAGCCGTAGGCGACACCGAAACAGCCGACATCTGCACGCGCATTCTGGCAGAGGAGGTGGCAATGGCAGACTGGATGCGCAGCCACTTGGCCGAACTGACGCAAGCCTATCTGACCCGAGCAGCCGAGCCGCATACCGAAGCGAAGCGCTGATTGCTTCGGCCACCCAGGTTGTCGATCTAGGCACTGCCGATTGGCTAGCCTCCGACAACCTTGGCGGCATCCGCAGCGACTGGCATGCCACTGCGCGTGGCATAGAGCTCGAAGCGTAGCTCTTGGGCCAGCCGGACAAGGTTCGCTGCATCCCGACACTGCTCGTCGGTGATGCCAAATACGGTTAGCTCCTCACCGCCAGCGATGTCTTCATAGAGCCGGACGGTGAGATGGCTGTCTTCTTGGGCATGGCAGTCACAGCGGAAGGGGTGGAGATAACCGCGAAGGATGTTCTCTATGGTGAGCAGAGGTAGACGTGTAGCCATGATCCTTCCTCCCATCGATGTCTGCATATGGAAAGGGGCTCGCGCCGGGTCGACGCTGCCTTGGTTTTTCAACATCTACAAACGCTAGCAGGCCCTGCCGAGATGTAAACATCGTTACGTCACCGCTTGGCAGAAGGTTCGCAGCTCGGATGAATCGATAACGGAGTCGCTGCCATGGCCCTGGATGAGTACAACCGAAAGCGCGACTTCACTGCGACCCCAGAGCCTGATGGCGAAAACGGCACGCGCAAACGCCGCAAGGCTCGTGCGCTTCAGTACTGCATCCAGAAGCACGACGCGACGCGGCTGCACTATGACTTCCGCCTAGAGCTCGACGGGACGCTGAAAAGTTGGGCTGTCCCGAAGGGGCCTTCCCTCGATCCGAAATCGCGCCGTCTGGCCGTGCATGTCGAAGATCATCCGCTTGAGTACGCGACGTTCGAAGGTAGCATTCCGAAAGGTCATTACGGCGCGGGAGATGTGATCGTCTGGGATCGCGGTGTCTGGATTCCCGAGGGCGACCCGCAAGAGGGTTATCGCAAGGGCAAACTGAAGTTCAGTCTCGAAGGTGAAAAGCTGAGCGGCACTTGGAATCTGGTTCGCACGCGCATGGACGGGGGAAAGGAACAATGGTTTCTAATCAAGTCCAACGACGACGCTGCCAGGCCAGAGAGCGAATACAACATCGTTGAAGAGCTGCCAGACAGCGTGCTGAGCGATCGGACCCTGATACCCCGCAAGCGTGGTAAAGCCAAACCGGCAGCCGCAGCTAAAGCGGTCAAAACACCTGCGCGTAGACGCAGCCGCAAGGACGCGCCGAACGCGACATTGACCGGCGCCAAGCAGGCGCCTTTACCGGAGAGCTTCAAGCCTCAACTCGCGACGTTGGTTGAGTCGGTCCCTGACGGGGATTGGCGCTACGAAATCAAGTTCGACGGTTACCGCATCATGGCTCGTATCGAGTCGGGCAGGGTGCAGCTTTTCACGCGTAACGGTCACGACTGGACGCAGAAGATGCCACAGCAGGCCGAAGCGCTCGCCGGGCTTGGTCTGGAATCGGCCTGGCTAGACGGCGAAGTGGTGGTACCCGACGACGACGGCACGCCGGATTTCCAAGCGCTGCAGAACGCGTTCGAAGCTGGCCGCAGCGGCAGCATCCTCTATTACCTGTTCGATATGCCCTATCTGAATGGCATGGACTTGCGCGAGGTCCCACTGGAAGAGCGCCGAGCGGCCTTGAGTCAGGTACTGGATGCTGACGAAAGCGAGCTGTTGCGCTTCTCCGCTGATTTCACCGAACAGCCGGAGAGCATGCTCGAGAGCGCTTGCCAGATGAAGCTGGAAGGGCTGATCGGCAAGCGTGCAGGCAGTACCTACGTGTCCCGGCGCAGCAACAGCTGGGTCAAGATCAAGTGCAAGAACCGTCAGGAATTCGTCATCGTCGGCTACACCGACCCGAAGGGCACGCGCAGTGGCTTCGGTGCGCTGCTGCTGGGGCTGCACGACGAACAAGGTCAGCTGTTATACGCCGGCAAGGTGGGCACCGGCTTCAACCACGCCACTCTGGAGAGCCTGCACGCCAAGCTCAAACCGCTCGGAGTCGACAAGAGCCCTTTGGCAAAGGCGCCGCCAGCCGCCGACGTACGCGGTGCTCATTGGCTCAAGCCGGAGCTGATCTGCGAGGTCGCCTATGCGGAGATGACCCGTCAGGGCGTGGTGCGCCATTCGGTTTTTCATGGCTTGCGCTCGGACAAGCCGGCCAAAGCCATCACCCACGAGCGCCCAGCGAAAACAGCCAAGGCGTCTAGCCCGGATAAGCCGAAACAACGTAATCCCGCATCAAACACGGCGGGCGGCAAGATCAAGATCTCGAACCCCGAACGCATCATCGACAAGACGATCGGTGCAACCAAAATGGAGCTGGCGCGCTTTTATGCCGAAGTTGCCCCATGGGCGTTGCCGCACCTGGCACAGCGGCCGCTTGCCCTGGTCCGGGCACCAGAGGGCATCGACGGTGAGCTGTTTTTCCAAAAGCACACCGAGAAGCTGAGCATTCCGCATATCACCCAATTGGACACCGCGCTGTTTCCCAACCATGCGGCACTGATGACCATCGACACCGCCGAAGCGCTGATCAGCGCGGCGCAGATGGGGACCATCGAGCTGCACACCTGGAATGCCGTGGCGCCGGTGCTCGATCACCCGGATCGCTTCGTGCTCGATCTCGACCCGGATCCTGCGTTGCCCTGGAAGCGCATGGTAGAGGCCACTCAACTCACCCAGACCTTGCTGGACGAACTGGGTCTGCAGTCTTATCTCAAGACCAGTGGTGGCAAAGGGCTGCACGTGATGGTGCCTTTGGAGCCGGTCCACAGCTGGACCGAGGTCAAAGCCTTCAGTCAGGCCATAGCGCAGTACATGGCCAAGCTCATGCCGCAGCATTTCTCAGCGGTCAGCGGCCCCAAGAATCGGATCGGCAAAATCTTCATCGATTACCTGCGCAACAGTAAGGGCGCGAGCACCGTCGCCGCCTATTCGGTTCGAGCGCGCGAGGGACTTGCCGTTTCAGTGCCCATTCACCGCGATGAGCTGGCGGATCTCAAGGGCGCGAACATCTGGACCATTCGAAATCTCATGCCGCGCCTGGAAGAGCAGGGCGAAGACCCTTGGGCGGGGATCGACGAGGCGGGGCAGCAAATCACCGCTGAGATGCGTGAACGGCTAGGCATGAAATAACGAGGCGGGCAGATCGTCGGCTCTCTCGGAACATCCTCAGTCCGGTCAGCTCCAAGTTATGGCCCAGACAAGAGTTTTCCTGATGATTTGCTGTTCCCCTTGCGATTGCCAGCCGAGGCCACTGATGCCTGGGCCTCAACTTACCCATCCCTCTGTCAGAAGCGACCGCTTCCAACGCGCCGCGGAGTACTGGCATCCATGAAGCTCACCCGTTGGCTGATCGTGCTTTTTTTTGTGGTCGCGGCGGCCTGTTTTTTCTGGTTCGATCTTGAGCAATACCTGACGCTGGAAATGATCCAGGCGAAGAGTGGGGCGCTGCGAGACCAGGTCCAGGCGCACCCCTGGTGGGCAGGCTCGGTGTTCTTTGCCGCTTACGTGGCGCTTACGGTCATGTCGTTCCCCGGTACCGTGGTGCTGACGTTGCTGGCCGGCGCCTTGTTCGGCCTGGTCGGCGGAACCTTGATGGTGTCCTTTGCCAGTAATATCGGTGCGCTCGTTGCGATGCTCATTAGCCGGTTTCTGTTACGTGACTGGATTCAGAAACGGTTCGCCAAACAGATCGCAAGTATCAATCGGGGGCTCGAGCGGGACGGGGCCTTTTACCTTTTCTCGCTGCGGTTGATACCTCTCGTTCCCTTTGTTCTATTGAATCCTGCGCTCGGGCTGACGCGAGTAAGCATGTGGACGTTCTGGTGGACAACTCAGGCAGGCATGCTCCCAGGCCACGCAATCTATGTGGGGGCCGGACGCCAGCTGGCGCGTATCCGCGAAATCTCCGACATTCTCTCGCCGAGCTTGATCGGGACGTTGGCTCTGCTTGCCATATTTCCGCTGGCCGCTACCAAGCTGTTAACGCTCTACAAAGCGCGCCAGGTCTACAGCGGTTGGCAGAAGCCGGAGAGCTATGAGTACAACCTGTTGGTCGTCGGTGGGGGGAGCGGGGGGCTGGCCGCTGCTCGAATTGCAGCCTCGATGAAGGCTAGGGTCGCATTGGTTGAACGCGAGCGGCTCGGCGGCGCGGCGCTGCACAGTGGCAGCGTCCCGGCCAGGGCGCTGATGCGGGCGGCCAACATGAATCACGCATTGCGCCAGGGCGGTACGCTGGGCATCCAGATGCACACCGAAGTTGACTTTGCTGAAGTCATGCAACAGGTGCGCCGCACGCTCGACGAGGCACAAGGGCAGGTCACGGCTGAATCATGCAAGGCCACCGGTGTTGAGATGATTCGGGGTAGGGCTCAGCTGACTTCACCCTGGTCGGTTCAGATAGGCGATCGCACCCTTTACAGTCGCGCCATCGTCATCGCCACGGGAAGCCAACCCGTCATCCCGCCAATACCGGGGCTCGAGAAGGTCGAGCCGCTGACCTGCGAGAGCATCTGGGATCTGCAGCAACGGCCGGATCGACTGCTGATCATGGGCGGCGAAGCCAATGCCTGTGAACTGGCACAGGCGTTCCAGCGCCTCGGCTGTCAGGTTACGCTGGTCGTTGAGGGCGACATGTTGTTGGCTGCGGTCGAACCAGAGGCACGCCAAGCTGTTCATGACGCCCTTTGTGCGGATGGGGTTCAGGTTCTGCTGCAGGTAGCGCCACAACAGGTCGAAGTGGCTGGAAACGAGCGCCGCCTGGTCTGTTTGATCGAGGAGCAACACCATTCCTTGCCATTTGATGAGGTATTGCTGGCGTTGGGGCGCCAAGCCCATCTGGATGAGCTAGGGCTTGAAGCGCTGGAGCTGAACACTCGCGAAGACGGTAGCCTGGAGGTGGATGAGTACCTGGCTACGCGCTACCCAAATATCTATGCCGTGGGCGCAGTGACCGGTCCGGACAGTTCTTTTCAAAGCGCTACGCACCATGCCTGGTATGCCGCTGCGAATGGCCTTTTTTCCGGATTCCGCCGTTTCATGGTCAGCGACCGAGTGGTCCCGCGCGTGGCCTTTACCTCACCCGAAATCGCCAGCGTGGGCTTGACTGAGGCCCAGGCGAAGTTGGCTGAACTGGAATACGAGGTGACCTTGCTGAACCTCGATTCGCTAGAAGCGGCGCAGATGAGCGCTGGCAATAGCGGTTTCCTCAAGGTCCTCACCGAACGCGGGCGCGACCGCATCATCGGCGTCACGCTTGTTGGCGACGGAGCGAGTGAAACGCTCGCCGTGTTCGTGTTGGCGATGAAGCACAAGCTGGGACTGAACAAACTGCGGCGTACCGTACACATCAATCCGACCTTGGCTGAGGCCAGCCTCGCGGTTGCGGAGGCCTGGCGGCGCGCGCATACAGCCAAACGTCCACAGACCTGGGCTGCCAGGTTGCATCGTTGGCGGTTGGGCGGCCAAGCCTGAGCAGGATGCTCGAATGTCGTAACTGATGCGGATAACCGATTCGCGGCGCTGCGATGATTCCGGTCCGACATTCTGCGCCGAGCATTGACGACGGGGAGCAGATTGCTTGTCGTGGTATCAATCCACCAGCTGCCTGGTTCGCAACACCAGGCAGCAGACAGGTTGGATATTCTGAAGCGATGCCTGAATGTGAACTGAAAGCCGAAAGCCTGATGTACGTGGGCAAATCAAGAAGCAGCCAAAGTGTGGGTAACTCTTAAATACTGTAATCAACTTATCTTATTGATTTGGCGAGCAAAAAAAAGAATGTCATTTTTAAATGCTGTAAAAAACTACCTAGCCTAGAATTTTTTACATTTTTCAAAGTCCAACTATCCTCAGTACCAACTGCAGTCTTCAGACTGAGGCAGGGGGACGCAATGGGGCAAATTTCGCTGCGGAACGGTTTGGTTGTTGTCGCGGGAGGGCATGTGGCGACAGTTACCAGATGCCTGCCTAATCTGACAGTCGAGGTAATTCAAAAAAAAAGTGGCGAAAAACTAATCGTTGATATTTCTGAAATTGAAAATCTGCCATCTAGAGATGAGGATAATATCAGTCTTCTTCCATTGGATTCGCTGGCGAGTGAATCGACAGCCACCTTGGAACAGTTGCGGGCCGCTAACCTTCAGTTCAACTTAATAAAAAGTTACTTGGCAAAAGAAATTTGCCTGTCTAAGGCGCTAGAGAAATCGGGGCTATCCAACGGGACCTTTTATAGGAATATTAAGTTCTATGACGAGAGGATTGGTCCAGAATCTCTATTAAGAATGAAAAGAGGGAACAAAAAAGGTTCGAGAAGACTTATTAAAGATGTTGATGATGTAATCAAACAGGCAATAAAAGAGGCATACAGAGGGAAGGCGGCAACGATATCCGCGGTTTTCCGCAAAGCGGAAGAGCTATCCATCAGATTAGGCTTAAAACCGCCTTCACGGACTGCAATATCTGCTCGCCTTAAAGACATGCCCGAGAAAGAGCGATATTTGAGAAAGCATGGCCATGAAGCGGCGAGTCAGAGGTATGCGGCTAGGCCAGGTCTAAAGATTGTTACCCAGCCACTTGAATGGGTGCAGATGGACCATACCAGAGTAGATCTGATTTTGGTTGATCAGGTGACTCGGCAACCCATAGGTAGGCCATGGTTAACGATTCTAATTGATATAAAGACCAGAGTTATTCTCGGCTATTACCTGAGTTTGTACCCACCATCTAGCCTCTCTGTTGCCTGTGCCGTAGCGCATGCGGCACTACCTAAAAATCAATTCCTAAAGAAGTTAGGAGTGAGCACAGATCTGCACCCATATTATGGAGTTCCTAGACTCATGCACATGGATAACGCAGCTGAGTTCAAAACCGTTAAGTTTCAGCGAGCATGTGTACTGCACAAAATAGGGTTGGAGTGGCGGCCAGTTGGTTCGAAGCATTATGGAGGTCACGTTGAGCGTCTGATCGGCACAATGATGACCGATTACGTACACTTCCTCCCCGGAAACACGCAATCCAATGTCGTGAGCCGTAGGGGCTATGATAGTGAAAAAAATGCTGCATTGTCATTCAAAGAGTTTTGTAAGTGGTTTGCGGGGCAGGTTGCTATTTATCATGGGCGTAAGCATAAAGCGCTAGGATGCTCTCCTGCCTCCGAGTGGAAATCACATTTCATTGATTCCGAAAATAATGTTGTTCATCCACCGTTAATTTCGGATCCCTGGATGTTTCGCCTTGACTTTATGCCGGAGTCGAGAAGAAAAATTCATCCTCAAGGAATAACTTTAAATAGTAAATGGTACTGGAGTCCTGGCTTAACGGCCTACATAGGAAGAGAAAGTGTTATCGTAAAATACGATCCGCATTCAATGGCAACAATATGGGCAAAGTTAGATAATGTATATATTCCACTGTACTTTTCCGATGTAACTAATAGTGACTTCGGATATGAGGAACATAGGGCGACCGTGAGGTCTAGGCGGAAAGAAGGAGTTACGCCAGTTGGGGCATTGGAGGATCATGCCTTGATAGAAGTAATTGCAGAAAGCGAGCAGATAGTAAAAGAAGCGATAAAGGAGACGAAACGAGCAAGGAAAACTTATGCCGCAAAATACGAACACGAAACCAGTATGTGGCTTACTGATGAAGTGGTATCCGCGAATGCGCTGCATATGCCAAATGAGAAAGATAAAAAGCCTGATTACACGAAAAAGGCAGCGCCCTATTCAAGGAGATCTAGATGATTTCTTATGGCCACTTAACGGAAAGCGCTAGAGAACTGGCCTATTCATCTGACGAAATGCGGTTAGCTGCGATCCAGAGAGATAGCTTTTACATTAACCATCCTCAATCCGATAGTATTTTAACGATCATCGAGAACGTATTGGCCGTTCCTAGGAGAATGCAGGCGCCGTGCATAATTGTCACTGGCGCACCTGGTGCCGGTAAAAGCTCGATAATTCAGCAGATTAGAAGCCTCGAGACTTTCTCTAATCAAATTGTGTTTCTAGATATGGCTGCAAACCCGTTTAATTTGAAGTTTGGTGAGCTACTTGTCACGGCGCTAGGTCTCCCTCCAGGCTTGATTAAATTCGGGCTACCTAGAAAAGCCACACTTCCGGCAGAGCTGGCTGAAGTAATAAAGTTGAGAAAAATAAAAGCGCTCATCATTGATGAATTGCACGAATCGCTGCTGGTGGCGAGGCCAGAACAACTTAAAAACTTATCAATTCTAAAAGCCCTATCCAATAATGCTTACGGTTTATCAATCATAGGTTTTGGTGTTGAGCTCGCAAGAAACGCTTTGAGTGTGGATGAGCAGTTCTCCAGGCGATTTTATAGTGTTCAGATTAGTGATTGGTGCGAAAACGAGACTTTCAGATCGTTCTTGGCGGGGGTTGAGCAGAACATACCTTTGAGAAGACCCTCAAACCTTGATGGCCCGGAGGTTATTGGATTTCTTTTAGAAAATACCGGTGGTCGAATGGACTCTATTATTAAATCCATTAAGTCCGCTGCGTGTTACGCAATAAAATCAGGAGAAGAGCAAATTACGATAGACTCTTTGGTAAAGGCTATTTCCATGCCTTGGAGTTACTGATGGATCTTCTATGTATGTGTCCGCCAGGTGTGAATGAGTGCTTTTCGTCGTGGATTTATAGATGCATGGTGAAATTTCCTTGGGTAAAGTTCTCGTTGGAAGATGTTGGTGTAGAAGCTTATGTTGATGAGTATTATGGCCATTTCTACGAGGATCCAGATTTCGATATCGGCTCTGTTTATGTTCAGGAGGTTTTATCAAGGATAAGTCTAGCTGAAAGTGACTGCATGCCATTCTTTGAGATGAGGCCTGGCAGAGTTCTGTCATGGGAAGGCCGTATTTTTTACTGCCAAGAGTGCATAAAGAATGATGTCGAACGCCATATGCTCCCATGTTGGAGGAAGAGCTGGTGCAGCGTTGTCACAGTGTTCTGTCCGATCCATAAAAGAAAATTATCGAGCATTGGTCATAACTGCTACCCCCTTGGGAAGGGCTGGCAAGCATTCTGTGATATTGCGAACCACCCCTACAATCAATTTATAGGATCTAGAAGTTATGATTTATGGGAGTCCGAGGATGTCCAGAAAGTCATTTGTCGCCTTTCAATGCGAGTGGCTGAATGGTATGGCTCTGTCGACAAGTCAAAGGTAGACGTTACAGGTGATGATGCTGCCTCAACAGAACTCTTTGATCTTATTCTTGAGTTACTGACGCAGGCACCTAGCCGTCTTCACCCGGGCGGAGTGAGCTGGCAGTTTACATTTGCTGTTAGAGTGAGATTAGAACGTTATGTAAAATGCTATTCTTGGCTGCTGGAGAGAGGTGTTGAATGCGTTGACATAAATCAAAGAATCTGTGGTGTGATTTTGGCTGGTAAGATACTTGGAATTTTGTCAGATGAAGAAGTTGGGGAACTCGATTGCGTTCCGCATGATTTGTTTCCTTATTTTGCGGTAAGCAACGTAGAAATAGGACGAGGATGCGCCGGATCTATTGGAAATTATGACTATCTTCAAACTAGGGTCAGTCAGCTTCCATGCTCCAGTCAGAAGCGTTTCCATGACTTTCTTTCGGGATTGAGTTGAAAAAAATAAGCTGAACTTTTGGATAATTACATACCATTGTGGTTGGTGACTCCCGGGTGTCAGCCGTTTTGGTTGGTCGGGATGTCCAACAGCGCCGTGAATGGACCACCTTTCCGCGGATCGTCCAACGAACTGAGATTGGCTACAATTCAGTGCACCTCGCCAAAGATAGGTCTCTTGCAACGACCGGCCTGCTGACGCTCCAACCGCTTGCGTCGCCTGACATGCCGTCTGCCTCGCGCCACCTCTGGATCAAGTCCTGCATTGCTTTCCAATGGAGGCTGGTCGATTCAGCTTGGCATCACGTCTCTGGTAGACCCGGTACTGCCCGTCATAGTCAAAGCAGCCTACCGAAATAGGCACTTCGAGAAAGAGGACTTGGTCAGACCAGTTGCTCTTCGGCAACGGTCGCCGTCATTTCATAACAATTGCTGTCGATGTAAATGAGCAACCTGGACACTCAGGTAGACCGTAGATGAGCGACCTCAGCTTGAATGCTGCTGAGGACCTGATCCGCATCTTTAGCCTGCGCCTGTTTCATGTACGCCAAGATGAGCAACGAAGCGGGATGCACCGAAAGGATTGCAGCAATTTGCTCAATTTTTGCCAAAGACGGCTTCCACTTACCGCGCTCAATTGCACTGATGTAGCTCTGGCTGGGGCCTAACACTTCCTGTGGTAAATTTCTTTGTTGTCGAAGCTCCTTGATCACCAATCCAAGCGCATCATTCAGTTCCACTTTGCCGCCTCGCAAAAGGAACGATGAAGCCTTTTTGACGAGAGATGAGCTATGCTGTATGTAGCTTAAATTCAGAGACCCATTGATGTTTACCACTCACCGGCAAGCCGAAATCCCGCTCGCGGCCCTATCAGGGGAACCTTTCCAACTGTGGCGGACTGTTGAGCTTGAGCAGAATCGTCCTTGGTTCTGCGTAACCCTGAACCTAGGCAAAGGGAAGGCGAACTGGAGAACGACATACCTCTTAGCGTCCGAAGCAGAGCTGGAGCGCATGCTCCACGACGTGGCTCCCAAAGCTAGGGTGGAGGCTGTGCAGGTGGTTACTCCCTCACATTTGAACGGATCTGGAATGTGGCAGATGGAAGCGCTTGCTGAGCTGGTTCGCATTTCCGATAAGAACGAGAACGTGCTCGGATATGCCCTTAAAACCTCGTCAGGAATCATCTATTCGGAAGGAACGGACCTCAACTCGGCGAATGTCGACAGAGCTCATATCTACTGTTCGGGCAAAACCAAACCGCACCTGTCATAGCCAGCCAGCTTCCAGGTAATAACCTCAGCTAACGGCAGGTCCGCAGCAATAGCTAGGTAGTGATAATTGCTAGATTACGCGCCCCGCCATTAAAGTGTCGGATGCATTCGAATAGCAATTTGATGGAAGCCACCATCAACTAGGGCTTTGGACATCGGTTTGGCCCTCAAGTCAGGTGGGTCAGCTTCTTCTTCAGACTAGAAGCTCAGTCGAAGCCAGATCGATTGTGGGCGTAGGCCTGACTTCGAGAACCCAGAGTTGAAGTTCCGCGATTATTATGGTTATAGGAATTAGCGAAGCGTACAGCAGCGCGATACATGGTGCTAACGGGCAAGAAAAACTACGCGTGCCTAATATTCTAGCTGAAGGGGGACCGAGTTTTAGGTTCAGCAAAAAGGAAGCGCGTCTAATCGTGGCTCACGACACTTCCAAGTACTAGAAATTTGCGGCTTAGCTCCGCAATGTCGAGCTCAAATAGAAAACGCTCCCGGGCACAACCTTATGCTTTACGTGTAAGGCGCGAAGCTGTGTCACCGAGCCATCCGGATCTCTCCTGACGAGCCAGCCATTCTTCGCGATTACAAGCGTAAAGCCTGCATCAACCGCACGTAGGTAGGCGGCATGGGTTGCGCTGGCTGCGAGCGTGGGAATCATTCCCTCGAAATGATCAATGTCATCATTGCTAATTTCTGTCATGGCTGACCTCCAAGGCGGTGAGTCTACAGATGCCACAAAAGCTGTATCGATGCCCCTATTTTCTAGAAGGCTTATTTCATGCTTCTGTCCCTTAGCCTGTAGCTTCATCGCTTCCACCGTTCTGTTTAGTGTGCTGCCGATACAGCAGACTGTCGGGAGGCCAGTTGTAATGGTTGCGATGCCCGTATGCTAGTGACAAGGATTTTATCAGGTTCTATTTCGATGAAAAGTCAGGCACAGACACAAGAGTGTTCTACCCGTGAAAATGTTCTTAAGCGCGTCCGCACAGCCGTTGAGCGCATCGGCGTCGGACGCCCGACAAAAAGCGTGATCATCGTAGGCCGGCGTGGCGTCGGAAAAACCGCTCTGCTTGACCTTTTATTTGACGAGATGGAGCATCAGGCGCAGTGCGCGTATCTACATGCTATGGAGTTACGGTCGCTACCCTCGATACTTGCTCCGGCATTACATCTAGCCTTGCTACGTATGAGCGGGAAGGATGCAGCAAAGCCTTCTGCTATTCGAGGTCTACGAGCGCTTGCTGGGTTTTCCCGGGCCATGAACGCAAAGTTTGCAGACCTTGGAGGTGAGTCGGAGTACGAGCCCGAAGCCGGACTTGCAGATAATGGTGATCTCGATAGTGATTTGACAGCACTGCTTATTCAGGTTGGCGCAACAGCGAAGGCCGCGGATACAGCGTTTATCGTTTTTGTCGACGACGTACAGTATATTGAAGAGTCCGAGTTGGCTGCGTTGATTTCTGCACTACACCGTGTTTCACAACTAGCCTTGCCTGTCATTCTTGTAGGCGCTGCCCTTCCTGTAATTCGGGAGCGAGCCGGGAATGCTAGATCTTATGCGGAGCGGCTATTCGACTTTCCAGAAATTAAGCCCATTGATTCAGCAGATATTGATGAATGCCATTAAATTTACCGTCTCGTAAGAGGAGGCGCCTTGAGATACCGGTAATAAATGGATCGAGTTGCTATGTCCTATTTGGTCCCGTATTGCGCCAAAGCTCCGGTTGCCTTCGGGTAGGTGAATGGCGTGGACGCCTCCGAACCGTCTTTTTTAAGCTGTCATGGCCAATCGCTCCCTACGATTTCGTAATGTGGTATGTAATACGTAATTACGTACTATTTAGCGATGGTGTAAAGCCATGATTTACCTTGTTCTCACACCCGATAATCACGAATGATCCAAGGTGAAACGGCATTTTCACCATGTCACGGTTATCTACCGGTACAAAAAGGGGTGCGCGCTGATGAGCCAGGACATTGAGCAGTACTAACAGGCCTGCACCCCGGGCCAACACCCGGCGCAGATACCAGCAGGCGCTTGAACGTTCGAAGTCACCTGGGGCGGATTTTTGCCGGCGACCAGCGATGCCATCGTGCGCTACTTGGTCGATCACGCTGCCACGCTGTCCAGCAACACCCTCAAGCTGCGCCTGGCGGCCCTGGCGCATTGGCATGTCCGCCAGGGCTTCCCGGATCCGACCAAAACCCCACTGGTTCGCCAGATCGTCAAGGGCATCCGTACGCTGCATCCTCGCCAGGAGAAGCAGGCAGAGCCGCTGCAACTACGTCAACTCGAACAATGTGTGCAGGGGTTAGAGGTGGCCGAGAGGAGAGCGCGAACGGAGAACGACTGGCCGCGGTTGCTACGCTGTAGCCGTGATCGCGCGCTGGTCCTGATTGGCTTTTGGCGCGCGTTTCGCAGTGATGAGCTGTGCCGCCTACGAGTCGAGCACATCCAGGTGCGGGCCGGGGAGGGTATGCAACTGTTCCTTCCCTGGAGCAAAGGTGACCGGGATAACCATGGCCAGACCTTTAGCGCGCCGGCATTGGCCAAGCTGTGCCCAGTGCAGGCCTACGTCGACTGGATCAGCTTGGCGGGCATAGCTCGAGCGCCTGTATTTCGCGGCATTGATCGCTGGGGGCACTTAGGTGAGCAGGGCTTGCACCCAAATAGCGTTGTCACTCTCTTGCGGGGCGTACTGCAGTTGGCTGGATTGTCTTCTGAGTTTTACAGCAGTCACTCGCTGCGTCGCGGTTTTGCCACCTGGGCTACCCGCAGCGGCTGGGATCTCAAGACGCTGATGCAGTACGTAGGCTGGAGCGATGGTAAATCTGCATTACGCTATGTCGATAGCATGGGCGGGTTCCCTGGGCAGTTGAGTGCGCTACAACTCATCCCCGGTCGCCCGGAGCGACTTCCATAGACGTCCTTTAGGAGACAACCGAAAGGCCGCCCACTCAGTGGGCTTTCTATTGGCGCGATCCTCATCGGCCTGCCTGTGACCCAGCTGCTACGACATAGGCGCGCTACGGCAAGGCGCTTCCCTAATATTGAATGCCACACTAAAGCTTTCTGTTATGAGGGTACCGTTATGGACACACCTGATAGCTGGCGCGTTGTCTGCCAAGATTCAGGAGACGGCAGCGGAGACGTTATCGTTGAGCTTCCATCCGAGCTACTTGTAAAGCTTGGTTGGGCTTTGGGGGATGAACTAGCAATTGAAAAGAGGGAGGAAGGGATTTCCCTAAAGCTCAAACAGCGAACGGCAAGCACGCCCTTGTAGGGCGGACCGCTGGCAGCATCCGCGTCCAGTCACTACCATCCACTCTTGGCGTGCCACAGTCAGACTTTCGCGCAAATTCTTTAAGATGCACGTTGACTGAGTGAGCCCGCCACCGGTATGTACCGATACCGTTAGACGCCCACGCCGCATGAGCGGATCATGGGCGCAGCCGAACCGTCGCTCCTGCCTAGGTAGTCGTCGTGTATAGGGCGATAATCGACCCTTTCAGGCTAGGCTATCCATAATGACCGACGAAACCGGCCCGCGCCCGGCGCCTATGGCACCGGCAATCATTGCTTCCCCGGCCAAACGCATCGAAGCCTTAACTGGCGACCCGAACTTCATGTCATCGCTGGCACGCGGTTTGGCAGTGATCCACGCCTTTCAGGAGCGCAAGCGCCACCTGACTATTGCGCAGATCAGCCACCGGACGGAGATCCCGCGTGCGGCAGTGCGGCGCTGCCTGCATACGCTGATCAAACTCGGCTACGCCACTACAGACGGGCGCACCTATTCACTGCTGCCCAAGGTACTGACGCTCGGTCACGCATACCTGTCATCAACTCCGTTGGCGGTTACTGCTCAGCCTATTCTTGACAGACTCAGTAACGAGCTGCATGAGGCCTGCTCCATGGCTACGCTGGAGGGTGACGAGGTGCTTTATGTCGCTCGCTCGGCCACGCCGCAGCGTTTGATTTCGGTGGATCTGAGTGTAGGCAGTCGGCTACCGGCGTACTGCACCTCCATGGGGCGCATCCTCCTGGCGGCGCTCGACGATGCAGCTCTGACCGACTATCTCGAACATGCCAACCTGCAGATAAAGACCAGCCGAACGCTGCATACCTCCGAAGCCATACGCGCGTCTGTGGAAGATATTCGTCAGAAGGGTTGGGTCCTGATAGATCAGGAGCTAGAGGTCGGGTTGCGCTCGTTGGCCGTGCCGCTGAAAGACTCTGCGGGGCAAGTACTGGCCGCGCTCAATGTCGGCACTCACGCCAGTCGAGTGTCCAAGCAGGAACTCGAGGCCCGCTTTCTGCCGGTGTTGCTAGAGGCCAGCAAGGAACTGAGTACCCGCCTGTTCCACTGATGCTCCGTCCGCGGGGGACGTTCTCAGCCGCACCTAATCAAGTGTTTGCGTGCGGTAATCGAACACTGATTCGATTATCGGATTGTTCTGCCCAGTGTCGATAGTTAGTGTTCGATGAAAGCGCAGCCCACGCGTATCCAGACAACAACACGAGACTACCCATGGCCGAAATTCTCTCCCTTCGCCAGGCTGTCGAGCGCTTCGTCAGCAACGGCGATACCGTTGCGCTCGAAGGCTTCACGCACCTGATTCCCACGGCTGCTGCGCACGAGATCATTCGTCAGGACAAGAAAGACCTGACGCTCGTGCGGATGACGCCTGACCTCGTCTACGACCTGCTGATCGGTGCCGGCTGCGCCAAGAAGCTGGTGTTTTCCTGGGGCGGAAATCCGGGCGTCGGCTCGCTGCATCGTTTGCGCGACGCGGTGGAGAAGCAGTGGCCGCAGCCGTTGGAGATCGAAGAGCACAGTCATGCCGACCTGGCCAATGCATATGTCGCCGGTGCGTCCGGTTTGCCGTTCGCGGTGCTGCGTGCTTACCTGGGTTCCGACCTGCCGAAGGTCAATCCGATGATCAAGTTCATCGACTGCCCGTTCACCGGCGAAACGCTGGCGGCGGTTCCGAGTGTTCGTCCGGACGTCACCGTGATTCATGCGCAAAAGGCCGACCGCAAGGGCAACGTGCTGATCGCCGGGATTCTCGGGGTACAGAAGGAAGCGGCTTTGGCCGCCAAGCGCTGCATCGTCACCGTCGAGGAAATCGTCGATGACCTCCAGGCGCCGATGAACGCCTGCGTGCTGCCGACCTGGGCGCTGACGGCCGTCTGTGTAGTCCCTGGTGGGGCGCGTCCGTCGTATGCCCATGGCTACTACGAGCGCGACAACCGCTTCTATCAGCAGTGGGACCCCATTGCCCGGAATCGCGACACCTTTACTGCATGGGTCGATGAGTTTATTCGCGGCACTGAAGATTTCTCGGCGTTTCAGGCCAAGCTGGCCGCACAGCAGGAGGCCAAGTAATGAATTACAGCACCAACGAAATGATGACCGTGGCTGCCTCCCGCCGCCTGGGCAATAGCAGCGTCTGCTTTGTTGGCATTGGTCTGCCGTCCAAGGCGGCCAACCTGGCGCGCCTGACCCATGCACCGGATGTGGTGCTGATCTATGAATCCGGCCCGATCGGCGCCAAGCCCTCGGTACTGCCGCTGTCCATCGGTGACGGCGAGCTGGCCGAAACGGCAGATACCGTGGTGCCGACCGGCGAAATCTTCCGCTACTGGCTGCAGGGCGGTCGCATCGACGTCGGCTTCCTTGGCGCGGCGCAGGTGGACAAGTACGGCAACATCAACACCACGGTGATCGGCGACTATCACCAACCGAAAGTCCGCTTGCCAGGGGCGGGCGGGGCGCCGGAAATTGCCGGGTCGGCCAAGCAGGTGCTGATCATCCTCAAGCAATCGCACCGCACCTTTGTCGACAAGCTGGCGTTCATTACCTCGGTTGGTTTTGGTGAAGGCGGTGACCACAGAAAGCGGCTTGGCCTGCCGGGCAACGGCCCGGTCGGCATCATCACCGACCTGTGCATCATGGAGCCTGAAGCCGGGTCCAACGAATTCGTGGTGACCTCGCTGCATCCGGGCGTGACCCGCGAGCAGGTGATCGAGAACACCGGCTGGGCCATTCGTTTCGCTGACCAACTGGGCGAAACCGCGGCACCGACCGAAACTGAACTGCAAGCGCTGCGCGCCCTGGAGGCACGCACCGCTGCCGCCCACGGACAAGCTGGAGGTGACGAATGACACGCGATGTCTTTGTCTGCGATGCCGCACGCACACCCATCGGCCGCTTTGGCGGTGCGCTGGCGGCCGTGCGTGCCGACGACCTGGCAGCGACCCCGATCAGGGCCCTGCTGGAGCGCAACCCCGGGCTTGATCCGTCGGCCATCGAAGAAGTCTTCATGGGCAGCGCCAACCAGGCCGGCGAAGACAACCGCAACGTGGCGCGCATGGCCGCGCTGCTCGCTGGGCTGCCGGAAACCGTGCCGGGTGTGACCCTCAATCGTCTCTGCGCCTCGGGCATGGATGCAGTGGGCAGCGCCTTTCGTGCCATCGCCTGTGGCGAGATGGAGCTGGCGATCGCTGGCGGCGTCGAGTCCATGACCCGCGCGCCTTATGTGATGGGCAAAGCCGATACAGCCTTCGGCCGTACCCAGAAGATCGAAGACACCACCATCGGCTGGCGCTTCATCAACCCGAAGATGAAAGAAATGTACGGCGTCGATGCCATGCCGCAGACCGCCGACAACGTTGCTGACGAGCACAAGATCAGCCGTGAAGATCAGGATGCCTTTGCGCTGCGCAGCCAGCAGCGCACCGGCAAGGCGCAGGCTGCGGGCTTTTTCGCCGAGGAGATCGTTCCGGTCGTGATCAAGGGCCGCAAGGGCGACACCTTGGTGGATACCGATGAGCACCCACGCCCGGAGACCACGGCTGAGGCGCTGGCCAAGCTCAAACCGGTCAACGGTGCGGACAAGACCGTCACCGCAGGCAATGCCTCGGGCGTCAACGACGGTGCTGCGGCGTTGATACTGGCCAGCGCCGAAGCGGTGCAGAAGTACGGCCTCACGCCGCGCGCCAAGGTGCTCGGCATGGCCAGCGCCGGCGTTGCGCCGCGGGTCATGGGCTACGGCCCGGTGCCAGCGGTGCGCAAATTGTGCGAGCGGCTGAACCTTGCCGTAAGCGACTTCGACGTGATCGAACTCAACGAAGCCTTCGCCGCACAAGCGCTGGCGGTGACACGCGACCTGGGCCTGGAAGACGACAGCCCGAAGGTCAATCCACAAGGCGGTGCCATCGCCCTCGGGCACCCGCTGGGCATGAGCGGCGCGCGCCTGGTAATGACCACCGTGCACGCGCTGGAAAAGTCCGGTGGCAAACTCGGCCTGGCGACCATGTGTGTCGGCGTGGGGCAGGGGTTGGCCCTGGCGGTTGAGAAGGTCTGAGTGTCGCGCGGCCATGGTGGGCTGAAGCGGAACGCCTCTCGGCCGCCCCTACGCGAACGGGTGTTTCTATCCATGTAGGGTGGGGCTTTAGCATACCTGGCTGCGAGGGGCCGACGGTTTTTCGCCCCGTTGCTGCAATCCCCGCTCGTGCGCGGCTATCTTTAAATGTTTTCCAAGAGGGATGTTCAATGCCAAGCGTCAAACTCGCCGATGGCGACCTCAATTACCGCCTCGATGGCCCCGCCGATGCACCGCTGCTGGTGTTGTCTAATTCACTCGGGACCACGCTAGAAATGTGGAGCCCCCAGGTGCCGGCCTTCAGCGAACACTTCCGGGTGCTGCGCTACGACACCCGAGGGCATGGCGGCTCGTCCGTCACGCCCGGCCCTTACAGCATCGAGCAGCTGGGCCGCGACGTGCTGGCGTTGGTGGATTCGCTCGGCGTAGATCGCTTCGCCTTCTGCGGCCTGTCCATGGGTGGCTTGATCGGCCAGTGGCTTGGCATCAATGCCGGCGAGCGGCTGACACGCCTGGTGATCTGCAACACCGGCGCGAAGATCGGCACCGAAGAGGTATGGAACGACCGCATCGAAACCGTACTGAAAGGCGGCGAGCAAGCCATGCGCGACATGCGCGATGCGTCCGTCTCGCGCTGGTTCACGCCGACCTTCGCCGAGCGGCAGCCCGTGCAGGTCAACCGCATCACGCAGATGATCGCCAGCACCTCGCCGGCTGGCTACGCCGCCAACTGCGCGGCGGTGCGTGACGCTGACCACCGAGAGCACCTGGGCGCGATCAAAGTGCCGACGCTGGTCGTATGCGGCAGCAAGGACCCGGTGACCACCATCGAACATGGTCGCTTCATTCAAGCGCGTATCGCCAACGCCGAACTGGTGGAATTCGATGCCGCGCATCTGTCCAGTGTGGAAGTAGGCGATGGCTTCTCTGAGCAAGTGCTGGCGTTCTTGGCAAATTGATGGCGAACAAACCGTTGTGGCTGCGCCGACTAGCTTCTTGATAGACAAGCTACTCGCCGTCTACAAGGACGGCATGTGTCCCTTTGCTTCCTCGAAGGCGCCGCTTTTTTAACACGCGTAGATGTCGCTGTACCGATATTCAATGGGCATGAGAAAAAACGTGCGATTATCGAGCGGCGAGGATGCTGCGCCAGTGCCAATATTCTACTCTGAATAACATCGACGCTCGGTATTTAGGCAGGTCGAACTGCCCCGCCCAAGAACGACTAAGGCTGATACCGTTTTGCTGCGGTAATTAGCTTATTATAAAAACAATAGAGAGTGCCCCGTGATGGATAGTCTGCTGAATACAAAAAGCAGGATCTTCGAACGTGCCGATCCGTATGCGGTCTCGGAGTATGTCAATCAGCATGTTGGTACACACTGCATCCAGCTGCCGCGCACCGGCCATCCACAAGCCAGTCTCAGCCACTGTAAATTCGGCAAGCTCGATCTATGCAAGCTGAGTTACGGTGGGAGTGTCCATGTCACCTCGCCAGCACTGGAAACTATCTACCACTTGCAGCTGCTGCAGCGGGGGCATTGTCTCTGGCGTGGTCGTGGGCAGGAGCACTATTTCACCCCAGGCGAATTACTGCTGATTAACCCGGACGACCCCGTCGACCTGACTTATTCCGACGATTGCGAAAAGCTGATCGTCAAGCTGCCCGCTTCCTTTCTCGAGATGGCCTGTGCCGAAAATCAATGGCGCGCTCCAGGGGAAGGGATTCGTTTCACCGCCAACCGCTACGACCTCAAGCAGCTCGAAGGGATCGAAAGCCTGCTCGGGCTGATATGTCAAGAAGCCGAAGCTGAGTACTGCATGCCCCAGCTGCAGGAGCAGTACAGCCGCATCATTGCTTCGAAGCTCTTATGTACGCTGGCCAATAACATCTATCGCGAGCAGCTAAGCGAGAGCTGCCCTTCGTTCGGGCGCATCATCGATTACATCGACGAACACCTGAAAAAGGACATCTCGGTCGAACAGCTGGCGCAACTGGCCAACATGAGCCCTCGGTCGCTGTACATGCTATTCGAGCGGCGTGTCGGAACCACGCCGAAATCCTACATCCGCCAGCGCAAGCTGGCGCAAATCCACGGTCGTCTGAGCGATCCCATGGGCAATGTGCGAAATATCACCGAAATCGCCATGGATTACGGATTTCTTCATCTTGGCCGCTTCTCGGAGACCTACAAAAGCACCTTCGGCGAGCTACCGTCCGATACGCTGCGCAAGCATCACTGACAACACGTGCACCCTACGCGTGTCCGCTTGGCAGAGGCCCTCGGATCGGAATCGAAACGCCCTTTCCGCTTTCGCTCAAGCCTGTTCTCGCGGGCGCCAACCAGATCGAGCTGGCGCTACTCAATCTAGGGATCAACGCCAGGGACGCAATGCTCAACGGCGGCGCCGTCACTATCTCTGCGTGCGAACGCCGCTTCGATACGAAGGATAGAGCTTTGGAGCCGGGCGGCTAAGTCTGCCTGGCGCTGGCCGGCCAAGGCCCAGGGATGGATACGGCAACGTTTGAATAGGCGATGGAGCCGCTGTTCACCGCAAAGGGCGTTGGCAAGGGACGGGCCTTGGGCTCTCGATTGTTCACGGCTTGGCCGCCCATCGGTGGAGGCCTACTGCTCAAGAGCGAGGCGGGCAACGGCACGACCGCCGAGCTGTGGTTGCCCCTTGCGGTCAATGCGCCTGTGCCAGGGGCCGGAAACGGAAAGTAGTAAACAGCCTGAGTCGCATTGCTCCCTGGCGTTAAAAGTACTGACGGTCGGCGACGGCGCTCTGGTGATGGCCGATCAGGCCATGCCGCATATGACCGGTGCACAAATAGCCGACTTCATCCGACACCGTTATCCGCAACAGCCCGTTATCCTCGCCACCGGCTACGCCGAAAAACTTCGCGGGCTGTTGGCAGCCTTCCCAGGCTAGGCAAGCCTTTCAGCATGGACGCCCTAGCAGAGAAGATCGCAGCAGTTATCAGCCAACCCTGACGGCTGTTCAACAAGCAATGTTTCGTTCCTCGTGAGAAGTTGAGCGATCTTTCTGAGGCCGTTTTTTTTTCGATCACAGAGCCCCGCGGGGCCGCCCGATCTTATTTGGCCGTACCGCCCATTATTTGCAGAAAACGGATAAATGTCCTGCAGGAAACGGATATTGGTGCCGTTGTTCGCGCCGTAGTCTCCAGTCCCAACAACAATAAAAATGGAGGCCCCGGCTATGTCCCTGGGATTCGACTACCTTGATTCGCCGTTAGAAGAAGATAAAGAGAAGAGCGTCTTTCGCTGTAAGCGCGAGATCTTCACTGACCCCCGGTTGTTCGATTTGGAGATGAAGCACATCTTCGAGGGCAACTGGCTTTACCTCGCTCACGAAAGCCAGATCCCCGAGAAGAACGACTATTACACGACCCAGATGGGGCGTCAGCCGATCTTCATCGCACGCAACAAGAGTGGAACGACATGTCGCGCGGCGCCAAGCACTGGATCGACGGCGTCAACGAAGGCGCGCAGGAGATCGACTTGCATCCGCCAGATGATCGATGTGTACCACCTCTGAGGGCGGCGCCATGACTCGCAAGATCGCATTGAACTTCGAAGACGGCGTCACGCGGTTCATCGACGCGAACATGGGCGAAACCGTAGCTGGCACGGTCATCGATATCGCCGCGCATCGATTTTTCTAGCTTCACAGAGGCCGCCTCTGGAAGCCGGGCGGTGAATGAATAAGCACGGTAAAGCCTTGTCGCCTCCTCGCTTCTGCCGAGGATCGGCATCGTGCACTCAAAACAACAACAATGAGTAGGAAGCATGAACAACAAACTACGTAATTCGCGTATTGCTTTAGCCGTTGGCGCGTCTCTGGGCGTGACCACAGTAGTTGCCGCTGACACCGGCTTTATCGACGGAACCACGGCTACTTTGCAGGCGCGTAACTATTATTTCAGTCGGGATTTCTCCGACATCGTCGGTGCAAACCAGCAATCCAAGTCAGAGGAGTGGGCCCAAGGCTTTATTCTCAACGTGAAGTCGGGCTACACAACTGGAACGGTTGGTTTCGGAATCGACGTCCTTGGGCAACTCGGCTTCAAGCTCGATAGCAGCGGGAGCCGAGTCAACACGGGGCTACTGCCGACGGGGAGCGATGGAAAGGCTGCTGACGATTTCGGACGCCTCGGTGCTGCGCTAAAGGCGAGGCTGTCTAAAACCGAGCTTAAAGTCGGCGAGCTGACCCCTAATCTTCCGGTTCTGACCTTCAGTGACATCCGTTTACTGCCGCCGACCTACCAGGGTGCCAGTATTGTTTCGCAGGAAATTGACGGGCTGACCCTGCAGGCGGGCCAGTTTCATTCCGGCAGCGTTCTCAACGAGGCCGGCGACGGCAAGATGAGGGCGAAACTCGGCCATGTGCCTCAGCTCGGAGGCAATGCTGAAACCGACCGCTTCAACTACATGGGTGCCGATTACGCCTTTAACGGCAAGCGCACCTCGGCCGGCGTCTGGTATGCGCAACTCGAGGATATCTACAACCAGCGCTTTTACAGCCTCAAGCATAGTGAGCCGGTCGGCGACTGGGTGTTCGGCGCCAACCTCGGATTTTACGATTCGAAGGAGGACGGTGAGCGCCTGCTGGGCGACATCGACAACCGTGCGCTGTTTTCAGTGTTGTCGGCCAAGCACGGCGGCCACACCGTCTCTGTTGGCTATCAGGCGATGTTTGGTGATGACGCCTTTCCGCGGGTGTTCAACAACGTCAGTCCGCTCGGTAATGAAGTGCCCACTTATGAATTCGCTGGGGCCGATGAGCGCTCCTGGCAGGTTCGGCATGACTTCGACTTTTCCGCTATCGGCATTCCCGGCTTGGTCTCAACCGTGCGTTATATCCGCGGCGATAACGTCGACACGGGTCGTGGTTTCGAAGGAGAGGAGTGGGAGCGCGATCTTGATCTCGGGTACACCGTTCAAAGCGGCGCGCTGAAAAATCTCGGCGTGCGCGTGCGCAATGTCACCGCACGTTCGAACTACCGCAGCGACATCAACGAGAACCGATTGATCTTCAACTACACCTGGCAACTGCTTTAACGCGTCGCCCGCCCGCCGCGCATACAGCCGACGGGCAGACGCTGGAAATCCGATACCCAAACGTTGCGTGCACCGAAAAGCCTGAAAGGGCCTTGGAGAAGCAGATGAACAAGAATAATAAAAGCTCGATCCGTTGTATTCGTACCTTCACGCACGGCGCTCTGGCGCTAGCCGTCTTTACTGGCTTGGCCGGCATCGTGCACGCCCAGGACGCGGTAAAGGTCGGCATGCTGTTGCCTTATACCGGTACTTACGCCGCGCTCGGCGAAGCTATTACCAATGGTATGAATCTCGCGATCGAGCATAAAGGTGGCGAACTGGGCGGGCGCCCGGTCCAGATTGTCACCGTCGATAGCGAAGCCAACCCCGGCAAGGCCGTGCAGAACATGCAGAAGCTGATATCCGGCTCCAATGTCGACGTGGTCATCGGGCCCGTGCATTCGGGGGTGGGCATGGCTGCGGTGAAGGTCGCCCGCCAGACCGGCGTGCCTCTGATCATAACCAACGCAGGCTTCAACGCTGCCACCGGCCCGCTATGTGCGCCCAATATTTTCCGCACCTCTTTCACGTCCTGGCAAACCGCCTACCCCATGGGTCAGGTCGCGGCAGACCGGGGCTATAAAAACATCGTTACCGTGGCTTGGCGCTATGGCTTTGGCACGGAGTCGGTCGAGGGCTTCAAGGAAGGTTTCGAGAAAGCGGGCGGTACTGTCAGTAAGGAAATCTACGTGGCATTTCCGGACGTAGAGTTTCAGTCGCAGCTGACTGAAATCGCCGCGCTGAAGCCTGACGCGGTGTTCGTCTTCTTCGCTGGTGGCGGCGCTGCCAAGTTCGTTCAGGATTACGCTGCCGCTGGTCTGCAGGAAAAGATTCCATTGCTGGGGTCGGGATTTCTAACGGAGGGCACTCTGCAGGCTCAGGGCGCGGCAGCCGAAGGTGTGCTTACTACGCTGCATTATGCCGACAGCTTGGACACACCGCAGAACAACAGCTTTCGCAACGAGTACAAGCAGAAGTTCGGCAAGGAAGCGGACATCTATGCCGTTCAGGGTTACGACGCCGGACTACTGCTAGCGCAGTCGCTCGATAAGGTCGGCGGCGACACCAAGAATCGCAAGGCCTGGAGTGCGGCAATGGCCGAAGCGCGAATTGACAGCCCGCGCGGTGCTTGGAGCTTTTCCAAAGCGCACAACCCAATCCAGAACGTCTATCTCCGAGAGGTGAAGGACGGCGCCAACGTCGTGGTGAGTACCGCCGCGCAAGCGCTGGAAGATCCCGCGAGCGGCTGCGATATGAACTAATCGCTCTCGCATCTCACCTGCGCCTGCCAACGCAAAGCGCAGGTTGGGTACGTCACCCTCAACTCTGGTACGTCCGATGGATATTTCCACCGTTCTCATTCAGACCCTGAACGGTCTGCAATATGGTCTGCTGCTTTTTCTTATCGCCAGCGGGCTGACGCTGATCTTCGGGATCATGCACATCATAAATCTGGCGCACGGCGCGCTTTACATGGTTGGGGCTTATCTAGCCTTCTGGGCAACGTCGCTGGTTGGCAATTTGTTCCTTGCGATATTGCTGGCCTTGCCGCTGGCCGCGGTACTCGGCGTGGTCATCGAGCGTTGCCTGATCCAGGCGCTCTATAAACGCGACCACCTGGATCAGGTGCTGATGACGTTCGGCCTCATCCTTGTAATCGACTCCATGCGCAGCATTGTCTGGGGTAACGACGTTCACAGCGTGCCCATTCCGGAAATCCTTGCCGGCTCCGTTCAGCTCACGGCCAACCTTGAATACCCGGTGTATCGGCTGTTCATATCGGCTGTCTGCCTGCTGGTCGCGCTGAGCATGTACCTGATCCTCCAACACACGCGGCTAGGCATCGTGATACGCGGCGGCGCAAGCAATCGTGAAATGGTTCAGAGCCTGGGCATCAACATCAATGCGATCTACACCTTGGTTTTCGCTGCTGGTGCGGCGCTGACCGCCTTCGCCGGGATGATTGCCGCGCCTGTGTCGTCTGTGTATCCGGGGATGGGCAACCAGATTCTGATCATGGCCTTCGTGGTGGTGGTGATTGGCGGGTTGGGGTCGATACGCGGCGCCTTTTTGGGGGCGCTGCTGGTTGGCCTGACCGCCACCTGGGGCGCAGTGCTGGTGCCAGAGTACGCCGGCATGGCGATTTACATGCTGATGGCTGTGGTGCTGCTGTTCAAACCTCGCGGGCTGTTTGCCTGACATTTGCCCCGGAGTACTCGACGCATGCGACATATTCCTCGTCCTATTCAATATCTGTTACTCGCGTTGCTGCTGCTGATGACGCTGTTTCCCCTGTATGGAGAGGCACTGTTTGGCGACAAGCAGGACTTCTACCTGCAACAGCTGACCTACATTTTGATTCTCGCCATCGTTGCGCTCAGCCTAGATCTGTTGGTCGGTATAACCGGCATGGTGAGCTTGGCGCAGGCGGCCTTCTTTGGCATCGCCGGTTATAGCTTGGTGCTGTTCGCACCGGAGTTTGAGGCGGTGAGCATCTGGGTGGCACTGCCCGTGTGCCTTGCGATAAGCGCAGCTGCCGCGCTGGTGATGGGCCTGCTGATCATCCGTACCTCCGGGATCTTCTTCATCATGGTGACCATCGCCTTTTCCCAGATGCTGTTCTACCTCTTCCACGATGCGCCATTCGCCGGTGGATCAGACGGCGCGTTCATGTTCATGAAACCCACCGTCATGATCGGTGACTGGCAACTCCTGGATCTGGAAAACCGCAACACGCTGTACTACGTAGTCCTTGCGTCTCTTGTGGCCATTTACCTGCTGTTGCGTACCTTCCTGCGTGCACCGTTCGGCAAGGTATTGCTCGGCATCAAGATCAATGAGGTTAGGGTTCGTGCGCTGGGCTACAACCCGGTGTTCTACAAACTGGTGGTATTTGTCATCGCGGGCACCATCGCCGGGTACGCCGGAATGCTAGCGACAACCCAGTACGGCTTCGTCAGCCCGAGCCAGCTGAGCTGGCAGATGTCCGCGCATGCGCTGGTGATGGTTATCCTCGGCGGCATGGGCAGCCTGTTCGGCGCGATTCTGGGCGCGTTCGCCTTCGAAGGCTTGCATCACCTGTTCGCCAGCCTGACCCCGCATTGGGAACTGCCCATGGGGCTGGTGGTAATCGCCATGGTCATGTTGTTGCCCAAGGGCATTGCCGGACTGCTGACGAAACTCTGCGAGCACAAGCCGACTGCAGTCGCCAAGGACGATCAGCTGTCTGCCAGCCTCAAGCGGGAGACAAGCCAATGACACCAGTATTACAAACCCAGGGCCTGACCAAAGCGTTCGGGGGCCTAAAGGCTGTCAGCGATGTTTCCTTGGTTGTCGGGCCATGCGAAATCCACGCGATCATCGGACCCAACGGGGCCGGCAAGAGCACCATGGTCAACTTGCTCTCAGGCCAGCTCCGCCCCAGCAGCGGCAAGGTGCTGTTCCACGGCGAGGACATCACCGGTATGGCACCCAACCGTATTTCGCATCTGGGCATCGGCCGCAGCTTCCAGCGCACCAACATCTTCCCGTCCTTTAGCTGCCTGGATAACTGTTGGCTGGCGGCCCAGTCGCGAATGAAAAACTCGTTCCGGTTTTTCAAGCGCAGCGAGAGTTATCAGCAGGTACGAGAGCGAGCCGAGAAGGGCCTCGAATTGTGTGGGCTTGGCCGTCACGCACATACGCTCGCTGATGCCTTGAGTTATGGGGAACAACGGCAGCTGGAGATCGGCATGGTTCTGGCCACCGAGCCGAATTTTCTATTGCTCGACGAACCCATGGCGGGAATGGGCAAGGAGGAGTCGGGGCGAGTCGTCGAGCTGCTGGCTCGGCTCTCACGAGACTACTCAATGGTGCTCATAGAGCACGACATGGATGCGGTATTCAGCATCGCCAACACCCTGACAGTAATGGTCAACGGCGAAGTGCTTGCCAGCGGCCCCCTGGATGCGGTGCGCAACGACCCAGCGGTGCAGCAAGCCTACCTTGGCGATGGAGAGGAGCAATATTGATGAGCACGACAAGCACCGGGAGCACACCGCTGATCGAAGCCCAGGGGCTGCACACCTATTACGGCAACAGCCACGTGCTGCATGGCGTCGACTTCTGCATCCACCCCGGCGAAACCCTGGCATTGATGGGCCGCAACGGCATGGGCAAAACCACAACGATCCGCTCGCTGCTGGGGCTGACCCCAGCACGCCGTGGCGAGGTACGGATCAAGGGCGAGCAACAATGCGGTACCACCACGCACCAGATCATCCGCCGCGGCATCGGTTACGTGCCGGAGGGCAGGGGAATGTTCCCCAATCTGACTGTCCGAGAAAGCCTGATCATGGCTGCGCGTACCGGCGTTGACGGTCGAAACGAGTGGGATCTTCAGCGGGTTCTAACGACATTTCCCCGCCTGGCTGAGCGCATCAATCATCTGACCGGCAACCTTTCAGGCGGCGAGCAGCAGATGGTCGCCATCGGGCGAGCACTGATGACCAACCCCGACCTGGTGATACTCGACGAAGCCACGGAGGGCTTGGCCCCGCTGATCCGGAAGGAAATCTGGGACGTGATCCGCCTTATCAAGGCCAGCGGGATAGCGACGCTGGTGATAGACAAGAACGTCAACGTCCTGCTCGATCTCACCGACCGCAGCATGATCATGGTCAAGGGGCAAGTTGTGTTCGATGGCAGCAGTAGTTCGCTCAAGCAGCAGCCTCAGCTCCTTCATGACCACATCGGCCTTTGACAGCACCTGGTAACGCCAAGGACACCAATCATGGATCAAGACGTTCTCGTACCCGGCAATGCCGGACGTAAAACCCTGGCCGGACTATTGCTGTTGGCCAGTGTGCTGTTTGCTGCGGCAGCGGCGGTATTTGCTGAGGCGGCGTGGCTGAAGGCGCTGCCGGCAACCGCAGCGGTGCTGGGGTTGCTATCCGGGATGTGCTACCAAAAATTGCCGCCACGGATCATTGAGCTAATTGTGGAGGTGCCCGCGCAGACGCCACCACCTGCGACCGAGACAGCTCCCGCACCGACGCAGCTGCTGATGACGGCGCCTGATCCGCGGCTGCGTCAGCATCAGATCGAGTTGCTGAACAGCATCGAACAAAGCCAGGCGGACATGCACTTCGCTACCCAGCTGGCACAACAGTCGGGCGAAATGGTCGCTAGCAGCGCCGCAAGCATCCAAGCCGCCCGACAATCGATCGGAGAGCTCGCAGATTATCTGCGCCGGACCGGTGAAGTATTCAACACGCTGGGCGAGCAGTCGCGACGTATCGGTTCGATTGTTGGCAGCATTCAGGACATCGCTAAGCAAACCAATCTGCTGGCGTTGAATGCGGCGATCGAGGCAGCTCGGGCTGGCGAACATGGGCGCGGCTTCGCTGTGGTCGCCGATGAGGTCCGCAACCTGGCGACCCGCGCCAACGAGTCCAGTGAGCAAATCATGGAGATTGCTCAGAGCCTGCGTAGCGCCGCGGATGATGCGGCAAACGGGCTTGGACACGTCGATCAATCCGCGCAAAGCGGAATCAGTACTGCAACGGCGGCGCATGAAGCGATGGGCGATCTGCGCGTAGGCGCGCTTGAGCGCAAAGAAATCGTCGGCAGGGTTATGCAGGGACTCGAACGCCAGCGTGAGCTGGCCGAAGGGCTGAGTTGCCTGATCGAAGCTCGCGAGAGCCCAACCGTTGAGTCTGGCGTTTCATCAAAAGCCTAACGATCTTTTGAGTTCCTCAGGGAGGTTCAGGAGCCTTACTCAAAGCTTTTCGGAGCAGGTGTCATCAGTTAATCGACCGATAACGATGCCGACTTGGAGAAATTAATGAGCACATCTTCATTAACAATAACTGGCGGTCGAAACAGTCCGTTGCGCATGACGACCCTCGCGTTGCTCCTCAGTGCAGCCACCGCTCCGTTAGCCGTCTCGGCTACTGAAAACCGTTCTGATGGTCGCTTCGATAAGCACCGGAAGATGACAGGCCTGTGCATGGTGAGGCGAAGAGAACGCATCGTCCGATGCGCTGCGACGCTAGCTTGAGACGGTCCAACCTGGGTGACCGCAACGCCCGGATTACTGCAGTAACAGCTTTTCGTGCGGGTGACGTTTTGCCCGGCACTGATGTGAATGCTCCTGCAGACCTTTGCTTTGTGGAGATCATGGTCCGTCCCGGCAATCCCCGTCCATGGGGTGCACCCTCCACGTCGAGGGGGATCGGCATAGTGGTATGGCTACCTACTCATGATAGCTGGAATCTGCGTTACCAGGCCATCGGCGGCGGAGGCTGGGTTGGCGGCAGTGAAGTCAGGGACCCCCGCGACGAGTCGGCAATCTACAGGGGCTGGCGGCTGCAGCAGAAGGCTTCGTGACTATTCCAGGAAAGGCCTTTTCCAAACCCGGCCGCACCTCTCGCACCCAGCGGGTTAGCAGGTTTGGCGCAACGCCAATCTCAAGGGCTTCCTGCCGGCAGCTTGCTCCGGAACGACGAACCAGCTCGATGGCTTCCTGCTTTACTCGGGACTGTATCTCTTGCGCTTCATGAACACTCCTTCGGCTCGATATGAGCTTACTCGAAAGTGTCCGTGTTATCGGGGTAGAACCCTCTGAGTGCCCCTTCGGCTAAGGTCCGTAATATCACCGAAATAGCCGTAGACTACGGCTTTTTGCACCTGGGTCGTTTTGCTGAGTGTTACAAGAACAATTTCGGCGACCTTCCGTCCGACACGCTGCACAAGCGTCACTGACTAGCTTCGTGCCGCCAACATTTCGGTGGGTGGCATGCGCTGCTTGACTTGGTTGTGTTGTCCAGCTATACCGCAGCGCTTTCGCTACCTGGAGCCGTGCTTTGCCGGCCTGGGCGCGGCTGGCTATTGGGGATCAAGTTCGGCCTGCACTTTTCAGCTTTTTGTGCAGCGTCGTGCGGGAGATCCCTAACGCAATCGCGGTTGCCGAGACATTACCCCTATTCGCATGCAAGGCTTCTTGGATAGTTTTCTGCTCAGCCGCCTTGAGCGAAGATATCGGCGGCGCACCCGGAGGCGTACACGCAGGTAAATGCTCGGGCAGGATTTCTTCCCCCTCACCGGCAAGTGCACAAGCCAATCGCAGCGTCTGTTCAAGCTGGCGTATGTTGCCTGGCCAGCGTTGTGCGCGTATCAGTTTCAGGCTTTCCAGACTTAAACGGCATCTTCCGTAGCGCAGAAGCAATGTCTGAATCAAATGGCCGAGATCCTGGCGTTCACGCAAGGCCGGAAGATGAACCTGCACGCCGTTAAGGCGAAAGTAGAGGTCTTCCCGAAAATTTCGCTCACCTATCAGCTGCACGAGGTCGCAATGAGTTGCGCTGACGATCCGGACATCTAGGGGGTTGCTTTCTGAACTGCCTAAACGCGTGACCTGACGTTCCTGGAGAACACGAAGCAAGCGCGTCTGTAGCGAGACAGGCATATCGCCTATCTCATCAAGCAGCAGTGTCCCTCCATTGGCTTCTTCAATGCGCCCCTTGGCTCCGCCCTTGCGGCCTCCCGTGAAGGTGCCGTCTGTATAGCCGAAAAGTTCGGCTTCAATCAGGCTCTCAGGGATAGCCGAACAGTTGATTGCTACGAATGGAGCATCGGCCTTCCAGGCCTCGTGTAGTGACCGGGCAAACACCTCCTTGCCTGTGCCCGTCTCTCCCTGAAGAAGCACTGGTATGCCTGCGCGGAAGGCTTTATAGGCAATGTCGAACTGGTGGTTCAGTGCGTTATCACCGCCGAGCGGTGATGGCATGTAGGATCGCGTCGCCAAGTGGACATGTGGCTTCGCACTCCTGACAGAGAGCATGTGAGCATGTACGCTTGAGCCATCGTTCAACTGTGCCAAGCTAGGCGAGCTGCTTTGTGCACTTGTCGGGTCCTGTTCGAAGAGAGTATCCCAGTGTTGCCTGTAGCCCTTGCTGAATACATTATCTAAGCTCAGCAGTCGGCGGGCCGTACCGTTTGCAGCCAGGATCCGGCCCTCACCATCCAGTGCCAGCAAGCCCTGTAGGGGCGTGCCAATCAGCCGAGGGTCATGTTGGAAGCTTAAAATCCGACAATCTGTCAGGTTGGCATAGAGCCGATTTTCAATGGCCATGGCCGCGATACGTAACTGCTCTAACACCACTTTAGCGTTGCGTTCTCCAATGCCGGTGATATCAAGCGCTCCAATCAACTGGCCATCCAGGCCATAAACCGGGACTGAGGCGCAGAAAAAACGGTCGAATTCGCTCAGGTAGTGATGTTTCCCGAGAAGAATGATCGGCTGCTTGTCTGCCAATGTGCAGCTAGGGGCGGTCGTGCCTATGTCGACCTCGTGTATGCGCCGGCCGACCTGAAGTGCGTTGAGCGAGCTGCCGTCGAAGGCATGCTGGGCGTGGATGATCACGCCTATGGCGTTTACACAAAAGAGGGTCCAGGACTGTCCTCCAAATACCTGCCAGAGAGGCACGATTTCAGGTTTGACGCAGGAGGCCAGGTTTCGATCAGCCTCATCCAGCGCAAAGAGTTGCGCATCGTGGTTGATGAGACGGTGCTCCCAAGGATCCAGACCTGCATCACGCGAGCGTTGCCATGAGCGGGCAACAGGGGTCGGTAGAAGGCCTGCAGGAAGCGCTTCCCCGTCCATAAGGCGGCGGCGAGCCCCGTCCAGGGCACGGGATTCGGTCAGGCAGTAGGTATCCATGGCGACATCTTTTCTTGTTTTTAGGCTGATGTGTCCAACCAGAAACTGCCTGGCGGACTGGCTCTACTTCTTAAGCATACGGAGCTTTGGCGTCAAGCAAAAGTTGCGGGGTTAAAGCCTAGAAACCCGGGAGGCGGGCGGTGACCGCACCTCCAGGATGTTCGTGGATGCGCAATCAGCGAACAGCAAGCCGATGCCAGACGCTATCGATGGCTCAACTGAAGTTCGACTTCACGATTTCGTCAGCAATGTAGCTTGCCAATGCGTAAACTGTTTCGGATGGGTTATATCCGATGGAAGTCGGTAGCAGGCTCGCGTCGGCTATATAAAGCCTTTTCACGTCATGTGTTTCGCCATAGGGGTTGACCACTGTCTTGCTGGGGTTCGCGCCCATGCGGCAGGTGCCCTGTGGGTGGAAAGACGTGTATCGATAGCGCGACGGTTCGTTCTTGAGCCGATCAATGACCGGGCCAATATCTTCCACGCTTTCAATGACGGTTCGGTCCGAGGTTGGTAGATAGAGTGATTGCGCGCCTGCCGCAAAGAGTATTTCGGCGTTGTACTTGAGACCCTTTTTCATAGCCTCAAAGTCATCGTCATCCACCTCGTAGATGATCTCTTTGACCCCGTCCCGCAGGCGGACCTCACCCACGTTCTTATCATGGATAAGCGTGATCAGGCGGACGGTGTTGCGGTACTTCTCCATATAGGCGACATAGGGTTTGCCTGTGCCCGGTTCGGCAGAAAAGCCCGCTTCGACCGGCTCTTCAATCGCATCCAGTAACAGATATCCCCCTTCTTCCGGGAGCGTGTGAGTATCCACGTATAGGGAATGGGTCGCGCCGTGAAAGTTATCGACGGGCTTGTCGAACATTGCCGTGACCGACAACGTCGGGTGGCAAGCAAAATTTTTCCCGACCTGCCCGCTTGAATTGGCGATGCCCGATTGCTGCAGGATGATCGGTGTCTGTACCGGACCCGCAGCGAGCACGACAATTGGGGCGCTAACGTTCATGCTGGCTTTGACGGATTTGGTCTTGGGGTCGATCACCACCGCCTGGACACCGGCTGCCTGGCCGTTATCAGTTATGATGCGAGTCACTCGGGTATCGGCATAGATCTCTGCCCCGTGATTGCATGCCCATGGCAGGTAAGTCACGAGCATCGACTGCTTGCGATCGGTTTTGCACCCTGCGAAGCAAAACCCGGTTAGCGCGCAATCGCGAATGTTACGGCGAGCCACGCCTCTTTCGATGTTCAGCTTGTCCAGGCCTTTCGCAATGAGGAGAGCACCGACGCTGGTTTCATGCGCAGCATTGGTATGGATTCCGAGATTTTTCTCAACTTTGTCAAAATAACCTGACATAAGCTCCGGTGTCAGGTTTGTCAGGCCAAATTCCTTTGCCCAGAAATCGAGATAGTAGTCTGGCGTTCGAAAGCAGAGTGCTGCGTTGACGACGGTGGAGCCACCTACGCAGGAGCCCTGCAGTACCGCGATATCGCCATGGGTATTTGATTGCCCACCTTCATCCTGATACAAGGCTCCCATCGAAACCGCCAGCATCTCCGAGAACTGAGAGGAGGGCACATAGGGACCGGCTTCCAGCACGACGACTTTCTTGCCCTGTTTGGCCAGCTCATAGGCATTGATCGCGCCGCCGGCGCCCGAGCCGATAACGACGACATCTGCTTCAATGAAAACCTCGGAATCCTGGATATCCGCAGCGGTTTTAATATTCAGCTTATTATTTTGAGTAGTCATACATTGTTCCCGTGCGGTTAGGCCTTTGGTTCTGGCGTATTGCCCAGCGAGGTTAAGTTCCATCTGTCGGATACAGGCCCGTCATATCCAAGCGGTTGCCAGGTATCCGGAATTGCCCAGTACGCAAGTACGGTGAGTTTCTTCAGGCCCATAGAGAGGGCTCGTTTAGGCAACTCTTCGGAGCCGCCCCATTGATCACAAAAAAGCGCTGCGTCTTCATCGCTGAGGTTGATAAACGCGGCGCCAAAGTCTTCGATCGAGCCATTGTTGAAATAACCAATGCCCCCGCGCAGCCCGTGACGCATGTGCGGTGCCATCCCCACTAGCAAAGCGCCTTCCAGCGTTTGCAAAACAGGCACGGTCGCGGGATCGATTAGCGATGTGCCAGCCGTCGGCAACGATATCTTCAGCATTTTTTCGAATACGCTTCGCTCAAGCTCTGTCATCAGAGCCTCATCGGCTGGCTCGCTGGCAAACGCATTCAGCGTGGGAAGTATACTGACGGCCGCAGCCACTGTTGATGCGGTCTTGAGAAAGCTTCTACGGCTGATCATCAAGTTATTCATAGGGCTCGGCTCATCAAAATACTTTAACTAAACGAAAGTTGACGCGGTCTTCTTCGAAGAAGCCGTTCTCAACTTCAAGGCTGCGGCCATACTGAACCTGCAGTTGTATATCCGGCGCAACGAAATGAGCGAGCGTTCCCTGCCAGCGGCTATTGTTCAACTCGTCATCCAAATCGATACCGTCGAGGCTCGTTTCACCCGCGAAGTCGTGGTAATAGCTCAGCGTCACTCGCGTCTTGGCGCCGATGCTTTTGCTCAGGTGCGCCTGCACGCCGTACTGGTCCTGTTGCTCCTTTTTGGCACCGGCGAAATCATCGTTCTCGCCGAAGATGGTGTATTCAGCGATCAGGTCCAGCGAGGTGGTATCGGTCAGAGGCGTGACATAGCCTGCCTGGGTGATCAGTTTCCAGCGGTTTTCGCCAACATTAACGGCGCCTTTATCCGCGTCGTACTGCCCTAGGGGCAATGACGCAAGTGCGGTAATTCCGAATGCCCGCTTGGTCTCTTGGTCGTTATGAAGCCAAAGCGTTCCGCCGACGATGGGATCGCCAACACCAGAACTGCGGATATTGCCTCCGCTGGTTTTTAGAGACACCTTTCCAAAAGGGATGATGATCTGCGGATCGATGGTAAAGCCGCCCAATTCGATGTAATGCACCCATCGCAACAGACCTATGTCGGTGGTCAGCTCTTCGATGCCTGCGAGGTTGGATATTTCGCTACCTGATGCGTACAGCCTTTCATGAGTGGTGTGCTGGTAGTACAAAATGCCCAGGTCGACGCCTGCCGGCAATGGACTGTAATCGCCGGGGTCGGTCGCGACTTGCGCCCCAAGTGTTACGGAGGGAAGGCATGCAAGGCTACTGGCAAGTACGGTTGAGGCAAGGCTTGATGTAATTGTTTTTTTCATTTTTCTCTCTTCTTATTGTGATGACAGGCTAGAAACGCAGGGAGTTACTGGGTCTTAGTCACGCAGGAACGCGGCTCGATACGCGAGTTGCAGGATGCAGGTAGTTATTCAAAGCGGATAAGCTGGCGCCTCTCCTTTCAGCGTCAGCCACTGCCACTGAGTGAACTCTTCTCCATTGGCGGCACCTCCGATACTCGTTCCGTTTCCCGAAGCGCCAACGCCACCGAAGGGATTGATTACCTCATCGTTCACGGTCTGGTCATTGATGTGCAGTAAGCCGGTCCGCAACCGCTCACCGAGGTTCAGGGCGCGCCCAACGTCCTTTGAAATAATTGCAGCCGAGAGGCCGTACTCGGTGTCATTGGCTAGCTGGACGGCGTCCGCGTCACTGTCGAAGGGTACGACGATCGCCACAGGGCCAAAGACTTCCTCATGGAAGGCGGGGTTGGTTGGCTGGACGTCGCTCAAGACCGTTGGCTGGAAGAACAGCCCGTCGTAACTACCGCCAACGTCGAGCCGGGCGCCGGCACGCTGGGCAGCCTGGACCACGCGATAGACGTGGTCACGTTGCTGCTCGTTGATCAGTGGGCCGAGCGCCACCTCGCTTTGGGCCGGATTGCCCACGGTCAGGCTGCGGGCTTTGGCGACCAGGCGTTCGACAAACTGGTTATAAATGCCTCGCTGAACGAGCAGTCGACCGGTCGACATGCAGATCTGCCCCTGATGCAGATAAGCGCCCCAGGTTGCATTGGCTATGGCGATGTCGAGGTCGGCGTCATCCAGCACGATCAGGGAGTTCTTGCCGCCCAACTCCAGCGATACCTTCTTGAGATGGCGGCTCGCGGCCTCGCCGACCTTACGGCCCGCGCCAGTGGAGCCGGTGAACTGGATCATCGCGACATTCGCGTCCGCAACCAGTGCTGCGCCGGCTTCGGCAGCGCCGGGCAGCACATGCAACATGCCTTGTGGCAGGCCGGCCATCTCGAATATCCGTGCAATGACGAAGCCTCCGCATACGGCAGTACGGGGATCCGGCTTCAATACCACGCTGTTGCCTAAGGCCAGCGCGGGGGCAACCGCCCGCATTGCCAAATACAGCGGGAAATTGAATGGCGAGATGACGCCGATGACGCCCAGTGGGCGGCGCCGGGCGATGCTCAGTCGACCAGGCGTTGAAGGAAGGACTTCGCCTGTGCTCCGTGACGGAAGCCCGGAGGCCTCATGTAGCGCCTTGATCGTAAGACTTGTTTCGAAGGCAGCTTTGGCGCGCGTGGAGCCGCTTTCACGGATTAACCATTCCACGATTTCCGTAAAGTGACCCTCTGCAACCTGCGCAGCTTTTCGCAGCACGGCGGCGCGCTCTTCATAGGGCAAAGCAATCCAGTCGGGCTGGGTGGCGCGAGCGATACGACTGGAATCGGCGATCGATTCCGCGCTGGCCATGCCGATCTTTCCCAACGGTTCACCCGTGGCTGGTTCGATCACCGAGCTGGCTGGCAGCGCACTTCTGACCCAGGAACCGGTGAAGAATCGGTCATTCCAGATCTCTATCGGCAAAAGCGATAACAACTCATTCATCGGGCACCCTGATTATTTTTTGTAAGGGAGCGCAGCGTTTTGCTGCACGTTGCAAATCCCTTCCAGCACGAGGCATGCCAATCGCGCAGTTGCAGGGTCGCAGCCGTCTCGACTGTCCAGATTCTGGTCAGGTGGACGCGTCGGTGGTCAATATCTGGACAGGTTTGCGGCATGAGATTCAAAGGGGCCGAGGGCGGCCATGTGCATTAGGCGTTTAGCCAGATGCGTCAAGGCGGCAGAGGGACACAGCCTCCGCTGGCTGCGCTTGCGAGTCGCTGAAAATCCCAGAGACTGGGTCCGCTGAGTCTGAGCGTCAGGCGCTGAATCTGCAGGCTGCAAAAAGCGACGGTATTCGACCGGTTTAGCGCCTTGAGCGCATGACCAAGGCCCGGTATCCAGGCCTTGCAACTGGTCGAGGCTGGACTGTTTTAGTCGTCATGGCGGCGCGCCTGGTTGCCTAGACGGCCGCTTCCACAAGCACGACCTGCCAACCAATCCTGGTACGCCTCGACCGCGACGGTTCGTGCTCTGTTGCGTCTGTAGACGGTGACGCCATTTCGGTCATGCAAACCCTGACTTTGCAGAGAACGGATAAAGATCCTGCAGAAAACGGATATTGGGTCTGCTTTTTGCTCCGTAGCCTTTATCACGTAGACACAATAACAATGGAGGCCCCGGCCATGTCCCTGGGATTCGACTACCTTGATTCGCTGCTAGAAGAAGATAAAGAGAAGGGCGTCTTTCGCTGCAAGCGCGAGATGTTCACCGACCCTCGGTTGTTCGATCTGGAGATGAAGCACATCTTCGAGGGCAACTGGCTGTACCTCGCTCACGAAAGCCAGATCCCCGAGAAGAACGACTATTACACGACCCAGATGGGTCGTCAGCCGATCTTCATCGCGCGCAACAAGGAGGGCGAGCTCAACGCCTTCATTAACGCCTGCAGCCATCGCGGTGCCATGCTTTGCCGCTTCAAGAGTGGGAACAAGGCGACCTATACCTGCCCGTTCCATGGCTGGACGTTCAACAATTCCGGCAAGCTGCTGAAGGTCAAGGACCCGAAGGAAGCCGGTTACCCCGACAGCTTCAATTGCGACGGCTCCCACGACCTGAAGAAGATCGCGCGCTTTGAGTCCTACCGCGGCTTCCTGTTCGGCAGCTTGCGTGAAGACGTAGCGCCGCTTGTGGACTTTCTTGGCGAGTCGAAGAAGATGATCGATATGATCGTCGACCAGTCCGCCGATGGTTTGGAAGTGCTGCGCGGCGCATCCACCTACGTGTACGAAGGCAACTGGAAACTGCAGGCCGAGAATGGTGCTGACGGTTATCACGTGACCGCCGTGCATTGGAACTACGCCGCCACTCAGCAGCAGCGCAAACTCAAGGAAGCGGGCGACGACATCCGTGCCATGAGCGCCGGTGGCTGGGGCAAGAAAGGTGGTGGTTTTTATTCTTTCGAGAACGGGCACCTGCTGCTCTGGACCCGCTGGGACAACCCGGAGGACCGCCCGCTGTATGCCCGCCGCGACGAGATGATCGCCGAATTCGGGCAATCCCGTGCCGATTGGATGATCGAGAATTCGCGCAACCTCTGCCTCTACCCGAACCTGTACCTGATGGACCAGTTCGGCTCGCAGCTGCGCATCGCCCGGCCGATCTCTGTCGACAAGACCGAAGTCACCATTTACTGCATCGGCCCCAAAGGCGAAGCGCCCGAGGCCCGTGCCCGCCGTATCCGCCAGTACGAAGACTTCTTTAACGTCAGCGGCATGGCCACGCCCGATGACCTGGAGGAATTCCGCGCCTGCCAGCAAGGCTTCGCCGGTCGGGCCATGGAGTGGAACGACATGTCGCGCGGCGCGAAGCACTGGATCGACGGCGCCGACGCAGGCGCGCAAGAGATCGACCTGCATCCGCTGATGAGCGGCGCGCGTACCGAAGACGAAGGCCTGTTCGTGCTGCAGCACCACTACTGGCAGCAGCAGATGATCAAGGGGCTCAAAGAAGAACAGGATCAGCTGATCCACGTGGAGGGTGCGTAAATGACCATCTCCTACGAAACCGCGCGCGACTTTATCTACCGCGAGGCGCGCTACCTGGATGACAAGGATTGGGATGCCTGGCTCGAACTCTACGCGCCGGACGCCACCTTCTGGATGCCGTCCTGGGACGACCGCGATCGGCTGACCGAAAATCCGATGACTGAAATCTCGCTGATTTGGTATGGCAACCGCAGCGGCCTGGAAGATCGGGTCTTCCGCATCCGCACCGAACGCTCCAGCGCGAGCATTCCGGATACACGCACTTCGCACAACATCAGCAACATTGAGCTGCTGGAGCAGAGCGATGGCGTCTGCAAGCTGCGCTTTAACTGGCACACGATGAGTTTTCGCTACAAGACAGTGGACCACTTCTACGGCACCAACTTCTACACCCTCGATACGCGCGGTGAGAATCCGCTGATCAAGGCCAAGAAGGTCGTGCTGAAGAACGATTACATTCGACAAATGATCGACGTGTATCACCTTTGAGGGCGCAGTTATGACCCACAAGATCGCATTGAACTTCGAAGACGGCGTCACGCGTTTCATCGATGCCAACGTTGGCGAAACCGTGGCCGACGCCGCCTATCGTCAGGGCATCAACGTTCCGCTTGACTGCCGTGACGGCGCCTGCGGCGCCTGCAAATGCTTTGCCGAGAGCGGGCGCTACGACCTCGGCGAGGAATACATTGAGGATGCGCTCAGCGAAGACGAGGCCGAGCAAGGTTATGTGCTGACCTGTCAGATGCGCGCCGAAAGCGACTGCGTAATACGCGTGCCCGCCGCCTCAGATATTTGCAAGACCCAGCAGGCCAGTTACCAGGCGGCGATCAGCAATGTGCAGCAGTTGTCCGAGAGCACCATTGCGCTATCGATCAAGGATGAGTCGCTAAACCAGCTGGCCTTCCTGCCGGGGCAGTACGTCAACCTTCAAGTGCCTGGCAGCGATCAGACCCGAGCCTATTCCTTCAGCTCGCTGCAGAAGGACGGCGAGGTCAGCTTCCTGATTCGCAACGTGCCGGGCGGCCTGATGAGTAACTTCCTGACCAGCCTTGCCAAGGCCGGCGACCGCGTCAACCTGGCCGGTCCGCTAGGGGCATTCTACCTCCGCGAAATCAAGCGGCCCCTGCTTTTACTGGCGGGCGGGACCGGCCTCGCGCCGTTCACCGCGATGCTGGAAAAGATCGCCGAGCAGGGCAGCGAGCACCCCCTGCACCTGATCTACGGCGTCACACACGACCACGATCTGGTGGAGATGGACAAACTCGAGGTTTTCGCCGCGCGTATTCCCAACTTCACCTACAGCGCGTGTGTTGCCAGCCCGGACAGCGCCTATCCACAGAAAGGCTATGTGACGCAACACATCGAGCCCAAGCACCTCAATGACGGAGAAGTCGACATCTACCTGTGCGGCCCGCCGCCGATGGTCGAGGCGGTCAGCCAGTTCATTCGTGAACAAGGGCTGGAGCCGGCGAATTTCTACTATGAGAAGTTTGCCGCCAGCGCGTGACCCGTCCGTTTCCGTCAGGAGAACAAAAGCTTCGCCCCGCGGCGGGCCTCCGAAACGAGCGGGCGGTGCATACCGAGCCGGTGGGAGGCGCGACCTCGCGGCGACGAGCAAGAACTCACCCACGCCATGAGGTTGGGAAGATGAACAAGCGTTTCGAAAACAAAGTTGCGGTGATCACCGGTGCTGCCCAGGGCATCGGGCGGCGTGTGGCCGAGCGTATGGGCGACGAGGGTGGTCGCTTGGTCCTGGTGGATCGGTCAGAGTTGGTCCACGAACTCACTGATGAACTGGGATCCAAAGGCATCGAGGTGCTGACGCTGACTGCCGATCTCGAGCAGTTTGCGGATTGCCATCGCGTGATGGATGCCGCAAAGGAACGCTTCAGCCGTATAGACATTCTGGTCAACAACGTCGGTGGAACGATCTGGGCCAAGCCCTTCGAGCATTATCAGGAATATGAGATCGAGGCCGAGGTGCGCCGTTCGTTGTTTCCTACGCTGTGGTGCTGTCACGCCGTGCTGCCGCACATGTTGGAGCAGGGCGCCGGCGCCATAGTGAACGTGTCTTCGATTGCGACCCGCAGCCTTAACCGTGTGCCGTACGGCGCAGCCAAGGGCGGCGTCAATGCGCTTACTGCGTGCCTCGCTTTCGAGAATGCCCAACGTGGCATCCGGGTGAACGCCACTGCGCCGGGCGGCACCGAAGCGCCGCCGAGGCGCATCCCCCGAAACAACGCGGAGCAGAGTGAACAGGAAAAGGTCTGGTACCAGCAAATCGTCGACCAGACGGTCGATTCGACACTGATGAAGCGCTACGGGACCATCGATGAGCAGGCTGGAGCGATCCTCTTTCTGGCCTCCGATGATGCTTCGTATATCACCGGCGTGACCCTGCCGATAGGAGGAGGCGACCTCGGCTGACCTTCGACGTGCCGCAACGCCGCCGGCGCATCCATTACGACTACAAAAACAATTAGAGGCTGTTGTCATGCGAAAAGTAGATGTTCACGAAATCATCGATAACGCGCGTTTCAGCCGCTTCCACTGGCTGGTCGTGTGCCTCTGCGCATTGCTGCTGATATTCGACGGCTACGACCTGTTCATATACGGCGTGGTCCTTCCGGTGATCATGAAAGAGTGGGGACTGAGCCCGCTGGAAGCCGGTGCGCTGGGAAGTTACGCCCTGTTCGGCATGATGTTCGGTGCCCTTGTGTTCGGCACTCTGGCTGACCGCATCGGCCGCAAGAAGGGCATCGCCATCTGCTTTATGCTTTTCAGCGGCGCCACCGTGCTCAACGGTTTCGCCAGCACTCCAACCGAGTTCGGCATTTTTCGCTTTCTCGCCGGGCTAGGCTGTGGCGGGCTGATGCCAAACGTTGTGGCGCTAATGAACGAATACGCGCCCAAAAGGCTGCGCAGCACCCTGGTGGCCCTGATGTTCAGCGGTTATTCACTGGGCGGCATGCTCTCTGCAGGCCTGGGTATCTACGTGCTGCCGCGGTTCGGCTGGGAAGCGATGTTCTTCGCCGCTGCTGTGCCGCTGCTGCTGTTGCCGGTGATTCTCTGGTACCTGCCGGAATCCGTGGGCTTTCTGGTTCGTCAGGGGCGGGCTGATCAGGCGCGTGCATTGCTCAATAAGGTCGATCCGAGCCGCCAGCTGACTGCTGCTGATGAGCTGGTGATGACCGACGTGAAGGGCAAGAGCGCTTCGGTGATGGAGTTGTTCCGCGATGGCCGAGGGGTGCGCACTTTCTCGCTGTGGCTGGCGTTCTTCTGCTGCCTGCTGATGGTTTACGCGTTGGGCTCCTGGCTGCCGAAGCTGATGGCCAATGCCGGTTACAGCCTGGGCTCCAGCTTGTCGTTCCTGTTGGCGCTGAACTTCGGCGGAATGGCCGGCGCGATTCTCGGCGGCTGGCTGGGTGATCGCTACAACCTGTCGAAAGTGGTGGTGGTGTTCTTCGCGGTGTCCGTGGTCTCGATCAGCCTGCTGGGCTTCAAAACTCCGATGCCGGTGCTATACACGCTGATCTTCATCGCTGGCGGCACCGTCATCGGCACTCAGATCCTGCTTTACGCAACCGCCGCGCAGCTCTACGGCTTGTCGATCCGTTCAACCGGCCTCGGCTGGGCGTCGGGCATCGGCCGCAACGGCGCTATTGTTGGCCCACTGCTGGGTGGTGCGCTGCTAGGTATCAATCTGCCATTGCAGCTGAACTTCATGGCATTCGCGATACCAGGCGTTATTGCCGCCTTGGCCATGACGGTGTTCTCCGTCTCCAGCAAACGCAGCACGGGCGCCGCCACGGTGGTGCTATCCGCCGCCAAGGCTTGAACCTCAAATTCGCAACTCGGAAAACGATATGAGCCCCATCCTGATCAAAAGCATCCAGGCAATTGTTGTCGACCTGCCGACCATCCGCCCGCACAAGCTGGCGATGCACACCATGCAGAAGCAGACGCTAGTGGTCATCCGCGTGAAGTGCAGCGACGGCATCGAAGGCATCGGCGAGTCAACCACTATCGGTGGCCTGGCTTACGGCAACGAAAGCCCTGAAAGCATCAAGCAGAACATCGACAGCCATCTCGGCCCGCTGCTGGTGGGTCAGGACGCGGCAAATATCAATGCAGCCATGCTGCGTCTGGACAAGGCCGCCAAGGGCAACACCTTCGCCAAGTCCGGCTTGGAAAGCGCGTTGCTCGATGCCCAGGGTAAGCGTCTTGGACTGCCAGTCAGCGAACTCCTCGGTGGACGCGTTCGTGACAGCCTGGAGGTGGCCTGGACCCTGGCCAGCGGCGATACCGAGAAGGACATCGCTGAAGCCGAACAGATGCTCGACATCCGCCGTCACCGCATCTTCAAGCTGAAGATTGGTGCGAACGAGGTAAACGCCGATCTCAAGCATGTCATTGCGATAAAGAAAGCACTGAGTGACCGCGCCAGCGTGCGCGTCGACGTCAACCAGTACTGGGACGAATCGCAGGCAATCCGTGCCTGCCAGATTCTTGGTGACAACGGCATCGACCTGATTGAGCAGCCGATCTCACGGATCAACCGCAGCGGGCAGGTTCGCCTGAATCAGCGCAGCCCGGCGCCGATCATGGCCGACGAATCCATCGAGAGCGTCGAAGACGCCTTCAGCCTTGCAGCGGACGGCGCGGCCAGCATTTTCGCCCTGAAAATCGCCAAGAACGGCGGGCCACGTGCCGTGCTGCGCACCGCGCAGATCGCCGAAGCGGCTGGTATCGCGTTGTACGGCGGCACCATGCTCGAAGGCGCTATCGGCACCCTGGCCTCGGCGCACGCGTTCGTCACCCTCAACAAACTGACCTGGGGCACTGAGCTGTTCGGGCCACTGTTGCTCACCGAAGAAATCGTCACCGAGGCGCCGGTATATCGCGACTTCCAGCTGGAAGTGCCGCGCACGCCGGGCCTTGGCCTAACCCTCGATGAGGAGCGCCTGGCGTTCTTCAGCCGCACGTGATTGGAGGCTCAAAAATGCTGTTCCACGTAAAGATGATCGTAAAACTGCCGGTCGACATGGGTCCGGCCAAGGTGGCGAAGCTCAAGGCCGACGAGAAGGAACTGGCCCAAGGGCTGATGCGCGAAGGCAAGTGGCGCCACCTGTGGCGTATCGCCGGGCAGTACGCCAACTACAGCGTCTTCGATGTCGCCAGCGTGCAGGAACTACACGACACACTAATGCAGCTGCCGTTGTTCCCCTACATGGAAATCGAGGTCAACCCGCTGTGTCGTCATCCGTCCTCGATTCGTGAGGACGACAGCTGATTGGCTATTTAAAGGCCGGTGTGCTCCGGCCAGTTAACCCGCGTCACGACAATTACAAAATGAGGCCTGAGCCATGACTGTGAAAATCTCCCACTCTCCAGAAATCCAGCAATTCTTTAAGGAAGCCAGCGGCTTCCAGAACGACCAGGGCAACAGCCGCATGAAAACCGTGACCAATCGAATCCTGGTCGACGCGGCGAAGATCATCGAAGACCTGGAAATTAGCCAGGACGAATTTTGGAAGGCAGTGGACTACCTCAACCGACTCGGTGGTCGCAATGAAGCAGGCTTGCTGGTGGCCGGGCTTGGCCTCGAGCATTTCCTCGATTTGTTGGAGGACGCCAAGGACGCTCAGGTCGGCTTGACCGGCGGCACCCCGCGTACCATCGAAGGCCCGCTGTACGTAGCCGGTGCGCCAATCGTCGAAGGCGAGGCGCGCATGGACGACGGCAGCGAAGATGGCGTCGCCACCGTGATGTTCCTGCAGGGTCGCGTCACTGGGCCGGACTGCAAGCCGTTGGCCGGCGCCACGGTCGATCTGTGGCACGCCAATACCCAGGGCAACTATTCCTACTTCGACCAGAGCCAATCGGAGTACAACCTGCGCCGCCGCATCATCACCGATGCCGAAGGCCGCTATCGTGTTCGCAGCATCGTGCCGTCCGGCTACGGCTGTTCACCGGATGGTCCGACCCAGGAACTGCTGAATCAGCTTGGCAGGCACGGGCAACGACCGGCGCACATCCACTTCTTCATCTCTGCACCAGGCCATCGTCACCTGACGACGCAGATCAACCTGTCCGGAGACAAATACCTCTGGGACGACTTCGCCTACGCTACCCGTGACGGGCTGATCGGTGACGTCCACTTCAACGATGATCCGGAAGCCGCACGTGCCCGCGGCGTAGAAGGGCGGTTCGCCGAAGTTGAGTTCGACTTCCAGCTGCAGCAGGCGCCCGCTCCGACGGCCGAGCAGCGTAGCAATCGTCCGCGAGCATTGCAGGAAGCATAACGGGGCGGCTCAGTTCTATCGTCAAGTTGCGCGCAGGGTGGATGATGCTGTTTTCATCCACCGGCTTTTTTCGGTGTCGGCGATGGCCTGAGGACGGTGGATGCACTGGCGCGCTGTGTTTCGAAGCACCACCACAGTCAAAGTCAACGCAGGGTGGATGGCATTGTTTGCATCCACCGGCTTTCGCCGAGTACGGCGATGCATCAAGGAAGCGTCATCCGCCCTACGCTCAACCGTTTCATAGGCACGACCCACAACAAGAGCGATCCGGACTCTGTCACGGATCGCCAGGCCTGACTTGCGAGGCGTCATGAACACGCTACTCAGAGATTTCTCCCTCTCGGCCGTGGTTGCGGGCTTTATCGCGACCGTGATTTCTTACGCCGGGCCGCTGGTAATCATCTTTCAGGCGGCAAAGGCAGGTGGGTTGCCCCATGACATGCTCTCGTCATGGGTCTGGACGATTTCCATCGGTAGCGGCGTGCTCGGCATTGTGCTGAGCCTGCGCTACAAGGTGCCGATCATCATTGCCTGGTCCGCGCCGGGCTCGGCGTTGCTGGTTACCATGCTTCCCGACATCAGCATGAACCAGGCGGTTGGCGCCTATCTGATCTCCAGCGTGATCATTCTGCTGGTCGGGCTTTCTGGGGCGTTCGACAAGATCATCCGCAAACTCCCAGCAGCCATTTCGGCTGGCATGCTCGCGGGCATCCTGTTTCGCTTTGGCACGGGACTGTTCGTTTCGGTTAAAGAGCAACCCTGGCTGGTATTGGCAATGCTTGGCACGTACCTGCTCTTCAAGCGAATGATGCCGCGCTACGCCGTCATGGCAGTGTTGGTAGTCGGCGTAGCCATAGCGGTCGCAAGTGGTGAACTGCACAGCGAAGCGCTGGTGATCGGGCTCGCGACGCCAGTCTGGATCACGCCGGAGTTCAGCTGGCAGGTCATCCTTGGCGTTGCGTTTCCGTTGATGATGGTGTCACTAACTGGCCAGTTCGTGCCTGGCATGGCCGTGCTGCGCAATGACGGTTATCAGACCCCCGCGAGTCCGCTGATCAGCAGCAGCGCGCTGGGCAGCCTGTTACTTGCGCCTTTCGGTTGCCATGGCCTCAACCTGGCAGCGATCACCGCCGCGATCTGCACTGGCAAGGAGTCTCACGAGGACCCCGGCAAACGCTACGTTGCAGGCATCTCCGGTGGTGTGTTCTATCTGCTACTCGGGGTTTTTGGCGCCACGCTGGTTTCGATCTTCACCGCGTTTCCCGCGGCGCTGATTGCCGCACTGGCGGGGCTAGCACTGCTGGCGGCCATTGGCGGTGCATTGGGCGCGGCGATGTCGGTGCCGGAAGACCGGGAAGCGGCGTTGATTACCTTTCTCGTCACGGCGTCGGGCATGTCATTCCTTGGCCTGTCGGCTGCATTCTGGGGCCTGATCTTTGGCATCGCTGCGCATCTGCTGCTAACGCTGAAACGAGCGCCCGGGTCCTTGCCGGTCAGCTCTTCCGTGCCACTCAAAGAGAAGCAGCCCGCCCGCTGATTTAGGCAGCAGCGGTTGGCCTTCGTCTAATGTCGTTCCGCCGGCCTGCGTCTGCAGAACGACGGCTCGCCGTTCAAAGGACAACAAAGCCCAAACCTCATCAAAGACAGCGGCATACAACTGCTGCCATCGACTTGCAAGGCATCGGCAGACCGTCATTCAGCTTATCGATGGGTTGCCTGCAGGCCCGGCCAGTTCCATCCGGCCGCGTGCCCAACGAACTCGCCGACCACAAGGCGCGAACGCCGCGTTGCACGCTACGAAATGACAGGGCTAACTGCTGTGTCGCGGTAGTCGGTTTGCATACATCTAACCCAACCAGCGGGACCGGTCCGTTACCAAGCTGAAGCTGTCTAGGTTGCGGTCATCCTGCCAGCGCTCGGTTGCCATATTTACCGGCGGTGGGGCTAGAGAAAGGAGGCGATATCTAGTAGTCGTTGCAATCAGCGCCCTGGCGCAGATAGCTCATCACGTGGGTCTCGCCCATGGAGTCAAGGTAGGTCATTTTGGCTTCAACCACTGAACATCCACCGTTGGGAACATTCACGGAAATGACCTTGGCGATGTCGAGCTCGTCGCCATAGTGGTAAGGCGTAGCTTGCGGTGCGGCATTGGCCAATTGTGCGAACAATGACAAACCGGCAATCCAGATCAGATTTTTCATAGCGACCTCTTCGATAGTTGAGGCACGCCAGAGGTATCGGGCGTGCGCTCGGTATAAAACAGGCTGCCAACGAGGGAGGCAGCCGAAAGGGACACGTGCCGGACGATCTAAAGGAGCAATCAGTCGAACGACAGGTAGCGGGATTGAGATCAACCGCGTCATGTCTCTGAAACAAACAGTAAAGTTTGGCGGGGGCTAGAAAAATAGCGGCCAGCGAGAGGAAGCCTTACCGAATCTGTAACAATGATCAGGCCCAGTATTCAGGGTTCTGCAGCACCTTGTGATATCCCTCAAAGGCTTGCGGTAGCTCCTGCTTGAGAAAGTCCACCCAGGTCTTCACCTTGGCGTCGAGGAAGCGCCGCGATGGGTAGAGCGCATAGATGTATTTTTCATGCAGATGGTAGTGAGGAAGCAGTCGCACCAGTGAGCCGCGTTGTAGCGCAGGGACGGCGACATAATCTGGCAGCATACAAATGCCCATTCCCGCCTCTGCGGCGCTGCTCATTGCCTCTGCAACATTCACCTTGAAGGTATTGCCGGGCCAAACAGGCAGCTCTGCATCATTAACGATGAAGTTCCAGCTATCGCTGAACACCGGATCGGCGAGGCGAAGGCATTTGTGGTTCTCAAGATCGGCCGGTGCCTTCGGCGCGCCATGTTGCCTGAGGTAGGTGGGCGAGGCACAGACCACGTGGAGCACCGTGCCCAGCTGCTGCGCGATCAGCTCGGAATCTGGCAGTTCGCGGGATAGTGTAATGATCACATCGAGGTTGTCTTCCAACGGATCAGGTTGGCGCTGGGACAGCAGCAGCTCCAGGTTTACATCGGGATAAATCTCGTTGTAACGCCCCGCAAGCGTCGCTAACAGCTGAATACCAAGGCCAATGGTCGAGTGCACCCGTAGGTGACCTTTGGGTATCAGATGCGCACCGCCTGCTTCAGCTCGCGCCTGTTCAACCTGATCGAGAATGGCCCGACTTTGTTCCAGAAACCGCTCGCCCGCTTCCGTCAATGCCAATCGCCGGGTCGTGCGGTGCAAAAGACACGCTTGCAGATGATTCTCCAACTCTGAAACCAATCGAGAGACCTGAGCGGTTGACGTATCGGACTGCAGCGCCGCCGCAGTGAAACTACCAGCGTCAGCGACCCGAACAAACGCCCTCATCGCATGCAACATGTCCATTGTGTTTCTTACTCTCTGTGCCGAGCGGTCAGGTCCCGCATGTCGAGCCTGAGCGCGAAAGTGGATGTGTTCTGGCTTGATACCACTCGGTGAAGTGGGAAAGCGCGAAAGCGTAGCGTCGGTGTTCTCTGCATCTCCGGGCACATCACGGGTCAAGCCATGCATCGAGGCTCGCATCCAAACGACTAGGGGCGTTCCGCTAGGCACGGCCGCGAGCCATAACTGTTATTGCGTGCGACGTAACGGTGCTTCATCCGTAGCTGCCTGTTTCCAATTCCAGGGAGGTCCTAAGCTTGCATTACGTTCCACGCCACAGCGCACCGAGAGGCAACTCATATGACCCGCAATACCCTATCCGCAGCAGCGCTTGCCGCTTGCGCCCTGATACTGTCGCCCGTTTCCTTTGCTGAAGAATCGCCTGCATTCGTCGCTCATTTTTCCGCGCTAAAAGATCAGGCTCATAACGCCGCCACTGAGCGGGCCGTCGTCAGTCAGTCCTCTACCGACTCACATCGGGCCCACGCCACGGTAACGTCAGAGCAACGCAAGGACAGCTGAACTCGGCTGGTTGCGTTTCGACGATCGATGCGTGACACACCTTTGAAAATGTTTCCTTTGCCGCTTGATACATGAGCGGCTTTTTTGCGTTTGCGCGGTCAATACTCGGATGGGGTCGCCCGTGTCAGCTTCTTCGCTACGCACCCTGGTTGCGGCACGCCTTTGTGGTTAGGGAAAACGGTGTCTTGCTCCCACGCAGGGCGCGTCCAGACTCAAAGTGGTGCTTCAAACGGGCCTACTATCCATCCAAGCCCAGAGGAAACTTCCATGCGTACTTCCATACTCGCAACCGTATGCGCTGTTGGTCTAACGCTAGCCGGCAATGCTTTGGCCGAATCGGCCCTGAAGGTGCTCGGCCAGGACTACGACTTCCCCAACAAGATCGAGAATACATCAATGTGATGTATCTGCTCAGTCGGGATTACCACGTCTACGTGATGGATCCGCGCAACCAGGGCTTGTCCCAGCGCGTGGAGCACGGTGGCCGGATCTCGCGATTCTCGATGGATCTGAAAGAGCTATCCGATCATCTCAAGCTCGATAAGGCCAACTACGCGGGCTGGTCAATGGGCGCCTCGGTGCTGTGGGGTTACATTGATCTGTTCGGCACCTCCCGGATAGATAAGGCGGTCTTCATTGACGAGCCGGTATCGATCTACTCGCACGTGGACTGGTCGGAGCAGGAACGATTGGATGCAGGCGGCACCACCACATCGCCGGAGCGCATGGTCGATGGTTTCACCGGCGGCAAGCCGCTCAATGCCCTGGTCACTGATCTGGTGCCGTGGGAGCGTGCGCCGCTGATGGATTCGCCCTATTACGAGAACTCTGCAAGCTTTGCACAGCACTTCATCCAGAACGACCCGAAGGCGGTGGGCCGGGTATTGTTCAACCACATCGTCAATGACTGGCGCGATGTTATCCAACACAAGATCGACGTCCCGGTGGCAATTTTCTCGGGCGACTACAGCAACAATCTGTCAAGCCAGCGCTGGATCCACCAGACAGTCCCTCAGTCGCAGTTGTTCGTCTACAGCAAGGCCGAGCAGGGCGATCACTTCCTGATGTTCAAGAACCCGGTCAAGTTCACCGGCGATCTGCGCGGCTTCCTTGACCAATGATTGGTCCTCCCATGCCTCACGCGCCTCCGCCCAGCGTTCCGAACTCCGCGGCCACCTTTACATAAAACAATTTCACCTGCTGTTGGGTTAGGTGCTCAAGAAAAAATTCCGCTTCCGCTTCGGTAACGACCACTGTCACTTGGACGGGTTGGTCCGACAGGTCAAATAGGTTGATCGCGTGGATGACGCCATCGTGACCCAGTCCTTCCACGGCACCGCTTAAGGTGGCACCACGCAGCCCCAAGCGCCGAGCCTCCTCTATTAGCCATTGCCCGGCAGGTGATTTGCCGATCAAGCGATCCTGCTGGGTAAAAAACGTTATCTGATAGCCGTTCATGACGAGCCTCATAATGGCGACGGGATCTATTAGGACTCGGCCTGCACTGCCGCAGTGGCAGGCGTAGGTTCTTGAGCCGAAGCAGCATCGGTGTGGACGCTTGGCCTCACAGACATGCCCACACGAAGCCGCCGAGCCTGCTCCTGTCCGGAATCCACCTGGATGCGCACTGGCAGGCGTTGCACGATTTTTGTGAAGTTTCCTGTAGCGTTGTGCGGTGGTACCAGCGAGAAACTCGCGCCGCTTGCCGCCCCGAGACTCTCGACATGCCCTTTAAGATGTACGCCTGGCAGCGCATCGATAGCGATATCTACCGCCTGACCGACCCGCACGTTGGCCAACTGAGTCTCTCTGAAATTCGCCTCGATATAGACCTTGTCCAGCGGGACCAGCGTCAGTAACGGCTCGCCTTGGCGTGCATAGCCGCCTATCCGGGCATGCCGCTGCGCGACGACGCCGTCGATCGGGGCGGTGATGCCGGTGTATGACAGCTTCAAGCTGGCATCGGCCTTCTCAGCCATGGCTTTCTCCAGATCGGCCTGCAGAATCGCTGTCCGTTGCTCGGCCGAGCGCAGCCCGGCACGATCCCGCTCATTGCCTGCACGCTGTGTGGCCCATTCCGCCTCGGCCAACTCATGTGCTTGCACCGTGCCCGATCCATCACGGGCCAGGTTCGCCGAGCGCGTAAGGTTACTTTTGGCAAGTTTGAGCTTGGCGTTGGATACAGCCACTACAGCTCGAGCTTGCTCGATCAGGCTTTGCTGGAGCTCCAGTTGCGCTTGAAGCCCGGCGATATTCGCCGTGGCAGCATCCAACGCGATGCGCATCGCTCTATCGTCGATCCGCAACAACGGCTCGCCAGCTTGAACCTGCTGGTTGTCATCAACCGTTACCGATGTGATGAGACCTGAAACCTGCGGGACGATCACAGTCAGGTCCGCGCGGACATACGCATCGTCAGTGCTTTGCACGGATGCATGCGCTTCGGGACGATTGAGGATAAAAATCGCCCCCGCAACGGTTGTGATGGTGATCACTCCGATCACGATTTGGTAACGCAGTTTATTGGCCATGTAATTTGTACCAGCTCAACTCAAGAGGCCGTCCCAGCCTGAACGATGGGTAGGGCGGGCGGGGAAATTCGGGGCACTATCGGGGCCGGAATGTATTGAAACTTCAGGACTAACGGTATTAGCAGGAGGGCCAGCAGACCAATTGCCCGATAGACGTCTGCGATAGCAAGAACACTGGCCTGTTTAGCAACTTGCTCGACCAAAACGCCTGGGGGATCAAATCCGGCCAAATGCGGCAGCAGATTGCCCGTCTGGTCACGTAGTGATTCGTAATGGAAGCGGCTTCTAATGGCGGTCAGCTGGCTAACGAGTGCTCCGGCCACGACTGTGCTGAGTACCCGCACGATGTTGACCAATCCTGCGAGGAAAGGCCCCTCCATTGGCTGCACCGTACTAACGACGAGAAACAGCATGGCAACCATCGCCATCGGTTGGCCAATGACATGAAGAAGAGTCGGCCATAGGAACTGCTGCACCATCCATTCATCCGTGATGGCCGACGCCAGCCAGCACGCCCCGGACATGCAGGCCAGCCCGATAGCGAAGACGTGGCGTGCGTCTACCCATCGCCGATACAGCAATAGCGCTACACAAGACCCGAGTATCAGTTGCGGCAATCCCACCGATAGCCCGAGTCCTGCGCTTTGCTCCATCCGAAAGTCATGAAGGCTACCCAATGCGTTGGCAGGCAGATTCACGGCTGAGGACATGACGACCAGCAGTCCGGCGAGCGAGATGAAGCCTAGCCAGATATTGCGCCGCTTCAGAAGTGCCAACCCCACGAAAGGAGCCGGATGCAGCCATTCGCTGATCAAAAACAGGCTGGTTAGGATCGCGCCCGTGCCAAGGGCGGCGACGATTATTGATGACTGAAACCAGTCCAAACGCACCCCCTGATCGATGCCAACGACCAAAAGCATCAAGCCAGGCACCCCCAGCAACAGGCCGAACCAATCTGCCTGCTTCAGACGCGGCAGCGCTGCGGGCATCTTGGGAATTCCCCAGCCGACCATCCCCATTGCAATCAGCCCCAACGGCAGCAGGTGCCAGTAGGCCCAACGCCAATCATCTAAATGATCCACGCTCAAAGCTGCAAGCCCTAGGGCGACGTTAGGCGAGAGCGTGGCTGTCATGGCGAATAACGCCAAACCGTGCAGTCGGATAGATGTAGGCAGGAAACGAAGAGCGGCCATCATGAGTACCGGAACCAGCGAACCGGCACAGATACCGTGAAGAAGGCGCAAGGCAATCAGCACATTCAGATCGCGAATAAACGGCAGGGCAGCCGCCAGCAAAAGCGCTGCGGCGAGCATCGTCATGTGAAAGCGCCGCATCGAGAACGTGATCGCGAACCACGCGGCAAATGGCATCGCCGCTAGTTCGCCTGCCGAATAGGCGGTGGTGAGCCAGGATGAATCATCTCTGGCAAACCCTAGCGCGCCTTGTAGATCGACGAGCACCAAAGCTGGGACACGACCGCTCAGCCCAGCCACCATCGCTGCCAGCAGTACCCCCAACAAACCGACTGCGAGGCGTACGGTGAGCACAGGCTGTTGCGGCGAGGCGGGTGCGGGGGTGCTCATGAAGAAGCCCCGTTCGTTGCTGCTTCGCCCGCCCATCGTGCTGACCAGCCGCCACCTAAGGCTCTATACAGCGAGACAACGGCGAGCGCGGAGGCGGTCGCGCAGTCGCTTAGTTCGGCTTGATTGGCGAGTAGGCTGCGACGAGCAACCAGTACGGCCGTGAAATCTGCGGAGCCTTCATGGTATGAGCGTTGCGCCACGCCCAGGGCTATTTCGCTTTGCTCCAGCGCAAGCTGCAGTTGCCCGTGCCGCTCCAGTTCACTGGCATAAGCGCCGAGGGCATCGTCCACTTCGTGCCAGGCCCGCAGCACCACTTGCTGATAGGCGATACCAGCCAGGCGATGACGGGTTTCGTTCAAGGCCAAGTGGCTACGTAGTCGTCCACCCTCGAAGATTGGCAAGTAAAGCGTTGGCCCGACCGAATAGTGCCTGGATCCCCAGCTGCCCAAGTCTGAGAGGTCGAACGCCTGCACGCCGAGCCCGCCGGTCAGACCGATGCGTGGGTAAAAATCGGCCTTCGCGGCGTCGATATCCGCGACCGCAGCTCGCAGCTGAGCCTCTGCCTGCAGAATATCTGGCCGTTTACGCGCCAGTTCGGAAGGCACGCCGATCGGCAGCCGTGACGGCATTGAGGGCAAATCGGCGAAGGTGAGACGCTCATCCAGTTCGCGCGGTGGTTTGCCAAGCAGTAGCGCCAGCGCGTTCATCAGGGTATCTCGCTGGTGGTTCAGCTGGGTTAGGCGGGCTTCCAGTCCGGCTGCATCGGCACGCGCAGATGCAGCATCGAAACGCGTGGCGGCTCCGTTGCGCTCGCGGCTTTCCGCCATGCGCACCAGGTCCCGTCCTATCCGGAGATTCTTTTCCACCAACGACGCTTGCGCCTGCACACCTCGTAGCAACAGATAGTTGCGGGCTACGTCCGCCGAGACCGAGGAAAGTACGGCATCCCGCCCGTAATAAGTGGCGTCCAACCTGGCCTGCGCAGATGCTTGCGTGTGGCGAAGATAACCCCAAAGGTCGAGTTCCCAGCCCGCTTGCAGGCCCAACGACCACATGTCCTGACCGTTTGTAGGTGCCCCCAATCGATGCGACGGCGAATTCTCACTGATTGCCGAGCGTGAGTAGCTGCCGGCTAGGGCCAGCGTCGGATAACGGGGCGCATCGGCCAACCCCAGCTGAGCACGGCTTTCCTCGACACGCAGCGCAGCCGTCTGGATATCCAGGCTCTGGCCAAGCTCCGACTCGAGTGCCGATAGCGTGGAGTCATTGAACAACTCCCACCAGCGAACGGGCGTCTGTGATTCGCTCAGAGCAGATTGGTCGTCAACCTGTGCTTGATAGGACGCCAGCGCTGCGGATGGATCAATGGACGGCAACTGGACCGCTGTTACGCTCGCGCAGCCCACCAGCAGGGTGGACGCCAAGGCAAGGAATATCCGGGCGAAACAAAGGCACGACGCAGCTTTCATTCGTATTCTCAAGCAGAGGCAAAGCGGGCAGGTCTCAATCATCGGTACGGCTTTGGAGCGAGGAGGCAAGCGATAAGATGGCGTGGAAACCGATCGGTATTCTAATTAGCTAAAAAACATTCAGTCAAATAATTAATGGCTAATCTATTGGGATTACGCTTTGCGAGCGGAAGATACCGGCCGGTATACTCCAGCAAAACAACAGACCAGATTTTTCTATGAGCAAGCCTGACATTCAGTTCGACAAATCCGTCGCAATTCTCGATGCTGCGACGACTGTGTTCCTGACCCACGGCTTCAGCGCTGCGACTACCGATATGATTCAGCGCGAAGCAGGCGTTTCGAAGAAAACGATGTATGGATGCTTTCCGAGCAAAGAGGCCATGTTTGTCGCGGTGATCGAACGTCAATGCGCGTCGATGGCATCAACCATCCATGCGATACAGCCAGCCCCGGGGGATATCAGGAAAACCCTGGAGGACATAGGGCGGGCCTATCTCGACATCGTGCTTGCTGAGGTCGGGGTGGCGCTTTTCCGCGTGGTCGTGGCTGAGGCGCCGCGTTTTCCAGATGCCGGTCGCAGGTTTTACCTGGCCGGCCCCAAAGTCGTCATTGCGATGGTGTCGGAGCGTCTAAGTGAAGCCTCGCAAGCGGGTGAAGTTGACGTCCATGCTATGGGTGTAGAGGCGGCTGCTGCGCTGTTTATCAGCATGGTCCGCACCGAAGGGCAGATGGAATGCCTGCTGCATCCCGGTACACGGCCTTCTGCAGAGCAGCTGGACCGTTGGGTGCGATTAGCAGTAGATGCATTTGTCGGAAGGTTCGCCGTTCGAAATCAAACAGCTGGCGGACACTAACTGGTATTGCTGCCACGGCCTCTCGCCGCAGAACATACGCGCCACATGTGGAAGCTGCGGCCACTAGGGCCACGAGACTGACAAAGGCTCGAACCTCATGCGACCCTTGCCACGGTTGGCCACTCGCCACGTCAGGCGGGAGTCAACACAGACTCCAACCATCGGACAAAATCAGTCACTTCTTCGGCTGTTATCTCATGGCCCATGTCATACAGGTGCGTTTCGTGCCGTACGTCCAGTTGGGTCAACCAAGAATCAGCTTTCTCTGCCCAAGATACGGGGAGTTTATTGTCTGCACGGCCATGGGCGACAAACGCCGACAGAGAACGCAACGCCTGCGAACTCGCAATATAGGGCTTCAGCTCCGGCAGAATCCGGCCGCTGAGCAAGCCAAAGCCAGCCACGCAATGCGGGGCACTGAGCCCTACACTGGAACTGAGAATGCCGCCCTGGCTAAAGCCAGCGATCACGGTGGGCAGCTTAGGTAGCGCTTCTATAAAATTCACCAGGCATTGGCGACTGGCTTCGGCTTGCTCTTCGTTGATAACCGGGCCGGTGCTGGCGAAACTTACTTGAAACCAAGCGAATCCTTCAGCCGCGATCTGCAGTCGGCTACGTACCAGCAGGACTTCGACGTCGTCGGGGATGGAGTTGGAAAGGCCGGCGAGGTTGGTTTCATTACCGCCGACACCGTGCAACAGCAGCAAACGCGCGCGAGGTGTGGTCGTCCCGATCAAGCGGCGAAACAAAAGACCGGATTGCGGCTCTTCTTGAAGCTCTGGCATCGCCAATGGGTTACTCATACCTGAGTGCCTTCCTGGGTGAGAGATAACGTGGATGGGGTGCGGAACAAGTAGCTGTCCATTGCGAGTACACCGTGGGCGATTCCGCCTTCCAGTACCTCCATTTCGTAGTGCTCGCCGGCGGCGCCAAGCGCCAGGAATAGCGGCATCAAATGCTCGTCACTTGGGTGTGCACGCTCGGCGTCAGGTGCGTTTCGACGGTAGTCGAAGAGCGCTGGCATATCAGCGGCGCGCAATGCCTGACTGAACCAGTCGGCAAAATTCTTCACATATTCGGCCGGATCACCGTCGTAACCGCGGAACTCATAAAGGTTATGCGTCAGGCTTCCAGAACCAATGATCAAGATTCCCTGTTCACGCAACGGCTTGAGCGCCTGGCCAAGTTGCCAAGCGTCAACAGGAGTGAGCGGATAGGGCATGGAAACCTGAACCACCGGGATATCAGCGTCCGGCATCAAGTACAGCAGGGGTACCCAGGCACCATGATCCAAGCCCCGGTTTGACTCGGTGCTCGCTGAAATTCCCGCGCTGTTTAGCAGACTATTTATCTGCTCGGCCAGCGCGGGATTGCCGGGGGCCGGGTACTGCAGGCGATACAGCGCCTCAGGGAACCCACCGAAGTCATGAATAGTTTCAGGAGTCTGGCTGCTGCCAACACGTACGCCGCCGCGTGTCATCCAATGAGGGGAGACGATCACAATTGCGGTAGGGCGTGGCAACGCTCGTCCAACCTCAGTCAAGCGCGCGCCGGCCTTGCCGGGTTCAATAGCAAAGGTCGGGGCGCCGTGGGAAACGAATAGCACTGGGTACGCCTGGCTCATATTTGTAGTCCTGATGAGATGAGAGGCCGCAGCAGCAGAGGATTTGGTACTTACCTATGTCGTGCTGGTCCGGCTCGGGATGGACGAAAGTCTATAGAGCCGAGCGAAGAGATAAAGTCGCCGTAACTCAACAAACTGTTCCTAGAATTGGAACATTGAAGATGTCTGCCGTAATGCCTGGCTTATGCAGGCAGTTTAGAATTCGAGCCTTATATGCGGCATGGCTGCGGTGACCGTAGCGCTGATTTCTACCTACTGGAGAACCCAGGTGCGTTTTTCGCTTGGTTCTACTTGGTTAGCATGGTGTACGCCTGCTCCCCGCACCCCTCGTTTGGGGTCCTTTGCCGCTCCAGTAGATAGCCCCATGCCATTAAGAAGCTCGTCACTGACACCAATTCTGGTCGCCTGTTGCCTTGGCTTTCTTGTGGTTCAGCTTGATGTCAGCGTAGTGAATGTGGGGTTGGGCGCCCTTAAAGAGGCGTTCGGTACTGACCTGACCGGATTGCAGTGGGTCATCAATAGCTATGCGTTGATCTTTTCCGCTCTGCTTATGCTTGGCGGCGCTTGCGGTGATAAATGGGGAGCCAAATCCACTTTCACCGCAGGCTTTGCAACGTTCACCCTGGGGTCTATCGGTTGCGGCCTATCCGATAGCATGACGATGCTCGTCGCCATGAGAATGCTGCAGGGGGTGGGGGCCGCCTTCCTGGTTCCAACCTCGCTCACGCTCATTCGCTTGTCATTCGCTAATCCTGACCATCGAAGATCAGCGGTTGCCCTGTGGGGCGCTTGCGGGGGGATCGCCTTAGCAGCTGGTCCGGTAATCGGTGGCCTGCTGATCGATTTTCTAGGTTGGCGCAGCGTTTTTTTGATCAATGTGCCCATAGGGATTTTGGCAATTGTCCTGATTAGCCGCTATGCACCTGCATCGCCTCGTATGGACAAAAGTGTTGATGCAGGCGGCCAGGTGAGCATCGCAATAAGCCTGGCAGCCCTGACCTACGCATTAACCGAATCCAGTGGCCAAGGCTGGACGGCGCTAACCTTATCGTCGCTAGTAGGCGCAGCGTTTTTCCTGCTGGTGTTCGTGCTTGTTGAGCGACACGTAAAAGCGCCAATGCTGCCCGCGCACCTCGCCAAAAACAAAGTATTGGTGAGCATGTCATTGGCCGGAGCGGTAATCAATCTAACGTTCTACGGCACGGTGTTCGTTTTCAGTATCTATTTCCAAACGATACTTCACTACGATGCATTCAAAACCGGATTGTCGTTCGTTCCTTTGACCGCGGTGTTGACGCTGTCGACCCTGATTTCGTCGCGGATTGCTCGGACAATCAGCGCGCGGCGCATCATCATTACCGGTTTCATTATTCAGGTCATTGGCTTCCTCGCGCTCTCGCAGATCGGTACACAACCGTCGTTCTGGATACTCAACGGCGCGCTGATGCTGGTCGGAATAGGTAGCGCATGCTCAGTCCCGTCTATCACAAATTCGATGTTGGCTGCGGTCACTAGGCACGATGCGGGGATTGCGTCCGGTCTAATGGCTTCTGCCAGGCAACTCGGCGGGGTCATCGGAGTGGCGGTATTCGGCACTATGATTGCCACTACCGACGCTGAGAGCTTCGCTAAAGGCATGTCGAACGCAATGCTGCTATCAGCGCTGACGCTGGTGGTGTGCATCGGCGCTATTTTATTGCTGACCCGTTATCCAGTGGCTGCTCTGGATGCTGAGCAGGCAGTGCGCCGGGACTCATAGGGATAGCCCGCCGGCATCGGCTAAAACCAGCGAGGTTGTATCGGTTGAGCGCGGCTATGGCGAGTTAAGTGTGGCCATGTAATTTCAGTAGCTCATCAACCAGATAACGGATTTTTGGCCGCAGGTGATTACTTTTCGACCACAAAGCATGGACCTCCACGGGGGTAGGCTCGAACGATTCGAGCAGCGGCAAAACTGCGCGCGCTTCGATATCTTTTTCAAACAGGCATAACGGCATCTGGCAGATCCCGAGGCCCGCTCGAGTAGCCTCGATCATGGCTTCCGCATCGTCAAACTGGTATGTCGGTGGGGGCGAGAACTTCACCGCCTGCCCCCCACGACTCATTTTCCACGGCATCAGACTTCCGCGGCGATACCCTACGATAGCGCGATGCCCAGCCATGTCTTCCAAGGTCAACGGCGTGCCATTTTCTTCGAGGTAGCCCGGCGACGCACAGGTCACCCACCGGTGTGCGGTAAGCCGTCTGGCGACTAATCCAGGAACGCTGTCGACGCTGCCAAAGCGAATGGCTAGATCGATGCCTTCGTCGGTCAAGTCCACCAGTTGGTCGCTGAAGGTCAAAGTCAGCTGCAATTGCGGGAAGCGCTTGCTCATCTCCAGCAGAACCGGCAATACCACCTGCTTACCGAAGGCAACCGGTAAATCCACGCGCAGACGCCCGGCCGGTACGCCGAGCCTGTTGCCGAGGTTGCTCTCGGTGGCCTTGATCTCCTCCAGCGCCGCCGACCATACCGTGAAGTAGGCTTCGCCGTCGGGGGAGAGGGAGAGTCGTCTCGTTGACCGATAAAACAAGCTAGCACCCACTCTCGCCTCCAAGCGGGCGATCGCCTTTCCCACCGCGGACTTGGAGAGGCCCAGACGCTCGGCTGCCTCGGTGAACGTTGCAGAACGAGCAGTGGCTAGGAAAATGTGGATGCCGCTGAACGAGTCTTCTGAGGTCATTGCAATTCCTGGTAGCTTGAAATGCTACCTATATGTGATTTGCAGGCTGTTTATCGACGTGGGGCTCTACCTTAGCATGACGTCCAACCTAGCGGCGCTCTCGTATTCCAAGCGTAGCGTCGGCTTTTTTCACGACGTGAGGACAGACCATGAAAGACGAAGTCATCAACATTTTTACCCTCAGCCTGGCACCCGAGAAATTCCAAGAGTTCAAGCAGCTGGTCATTAAAATCGTCGCAGCGACGAGCAAAGAGCCTGGCACCCTGATGTACGAGTACAGCGTCAATGACGACCACACAGTTGTGCACATCATCGAGCGTTACCGAGCGGACGCGGTTGTAAGCCATATCGAAGAGACCTTCGCACCTTTCGGCGAGAAGTTTCTCGAGCTAGTAACGATCACCAGCCTTCTGGTTTATGGCACTCCGGACGAGCCTACCCGTAAGCACCTGGACGCTTTCGGAGCGGTCTACATGAATTCATTCGATGGCTTTACCCGTAGCTGAGGCCATGTTTCCCATAGCCAGTGGCTGGCACCGCTGGCTTCAAATTTATAGATAGGCCAAATCGACCTACCCGGCGAGAGCCGGCGTTATAGGGAGCGAGTATGCACATCAATCTTTCTGGCAAGACCGCACTGATTACCGCCTCTACAGGTGGCATTGGCTTTGCCATTGCGAAAGGTCTGGCGCTGGCGGGCGCGGAGATCATCATCAACGGCCGTAGCGACAGCTCAGTGGAAAAAGCTTTGGCGCGCCTGCGCGAAGCTGCACCACAGGCAAAACTCAGCGGTATCGCTGCGGATCTTGGCAATGCCGAGGGAGCGGACGCTCTCATCGCAGCGCTGCCAACGGTAGATATCTTGGTCAACAACGCCGGTATTTATGGTTTAGCAGATTTCTTCGAGGCCGATGACGATTGCTGGGATGACTACTGGCAGACCAATGTGATGTCGGGCGTGCGCCTCAGCCGCGCGCTGGTTCCGGCTATGGTCAAACGGGGTTGGGGCAGGGTGGTGTTTATCTCCTCCGAGTCAGCCCGCAATGTGCCTGCCGATATGGTTCATTACGGCGTATCGAAGACTGCGCAATTGTCGTTGTCTCGCGGTTTGGCCAAGCGCGTGGCGGGTAGCGGTGTGACGGTCAACAGTGTGTTGCCAGGACCCACGCTCTCGGACGGCCTGGCCGACATGCTTGAGGAAGAGCGCGCCCGATCCGGAAAAACTTTGGAGGCCGTCGCGGCGGAGTTCGTGATGAGCCACCGCCCGACTTCGTTGATACAGCGCGCGGCAACCGTAGACGAAGTCGCCAACATGGTGGTTTATGTCTGCTCCACCCAAGCTTCAGCCACCAGCGGCGCTGCGCTGCGTGTCGATGGAGGGGTGGTAGACGATATCCTCTGACGCATCGCCACGTGCTGGCTGCGGAGAGCGACCTCAGTGCGCCCTCCGCAGAGCTGTCAGTGAGTCAGCAGGTCCTCTATCGACTCGCCGGCAAGTTGATAGGAGCGGCAACGCGCAACCGGATCGTAGATGCGCGCATCAATCATCAGTTCGTCCACGCCAGTGGTGGCGATGAACTCCCGCAGCCACGCACCCACCTCCTGCTTGTCACCGATAGCGGTATACGCCATGGCCTGATCCAGTCCCTGCCGATCCCTGTGAGTGATCTGTGCCAGGTAACCTTCCTCTGGAACCGGTAGAAGCGCTGGGCGACCGGCGTGAAGCTCAACCACCCACTGTTGATGGGAGCTGGCCAGGTAATGCGCCTCGGCGCGGGTATCGGCCGCAATCACGTTGACCCCTGCCATCGCGTAGGGCTTGTCCAGGTCAACGGAAGGGCGGAAATTTTCCCGGTAATGCGCCAGTGCGCGCATCAGCATCTGAGGGGCGAAGTGTGAGGCAAAGGCGTACGGCAGGCCCATTCGGGCAGCCAGATCGGCGCCTTGCAAACTGGAGCCCAATATCCAGACCGGCACATCATGCCGACCGGGCAGCGCGCGTACCGGTTCCTTGCCGTTGTCCTCCAGGTAATCAAGTACTCGCTGTACGTCCTGAGGGAAGTCCCGCTCCTGGCTGATACCGCGAATGGCGCGTACGGTCGGCCCGCCACTGCCTGGGGCACGACCGACGCCAAGGTCGATTCGGCCGGGGAATAGCGTGTGCAAGGTGCCAAACTGCTCGGCCACGATCAGCGGCGAGTGATTGGGCAGCATTACGCCGCCTGCGCCTACACGCAGCGTGCTGGTTGCCGCCGCCAGGTGTTGAATGATCAGCGGTGTGGCCATCGAACCGATGCCCGGTAGATCATGGTGCTCGGCGATCCAGTAGCGGTTGTAGCCATGCTGTTCAACGTGGAGCGCCAGTTGACGAGCGCCATCAAGGGTATCGGCAAAGCTTTTGCCTTCGCCGATCATCATTAGGTCAAGCACGGACAGTGCAGTCATAGGAACTCCAGTTCGATAAAGCGCGAGCGCTGCGTCAACCGCAGCGGCGCGCAGGGTTAACGGTTAAGCGGGAGGTTCGCCCAGCTTGGGTGAGTTTCCAGGCGCTGCTGGATACCGCGCATGGCCTGTAGGGAACGTTGCAATTTAAGGTAAACGTCGCCGCCGTAATCCCAGCCGAGCACGCCGATTCGTCCGGCGTAGCCCATGCGTGACAAAGCGCTCAGCAGGGCGAAATTATCCAGCTCGCCACGATCGGGCGGCTCCATGGTGGCCACGCCGCCCCAACCTAGCGGCGAGAGCGCCGAACCCGACGTGGTGACCTGCATGAGCCAAGGACGCATGGCATCCAGCCGGCCCTGCAAATCACCTTCCTGGCTGGCGTACCAGTGGTAGCCGTTGAACACTGCGCCCAGCTGCGGATGGCTGTAGTAGTTGCACAGCTCCACGACCTGGGAGGTGGTTTGCGTGACGTGGTTGCGGTGCGGATAGAGGGCCAAGCGCAGACCGCGGCGTTCGACGATAGGCAACAAGCTGTCGATCACCTTCAAAATCGCCGGCACGCCGTTGACCGAGGTTTGCACCGCCAGCTCGATGAGCTCCACGCCGTCGACCGACGCGACGAGCCGCCGAACCACATCATCGTTGCGCCCTTCATGCAGCACCAGGTACAGCGCAGCGATATCCAGGCCGTGTTTCGCTTTGACGTGCTTCAGTTGCGATAGGTCGGTAAGCGGTTGCCCGCCCCAGGCCGCAACGGTAATGGCGTCGTAGCCAACCTCCGCGACCATCTCGCACTGGGCCTGAAAGCTATAGACGCCCATGGACGTGTAGAAGAACGAGTCCAGGGCATGGATTGGGTTTCTCATCGGCTCATCCATTACTGCGGCTTCAACGGGGGAAATCCGTCAATACCGCCCAATGAGGATTGCGCGCCAGGCGCTGCTCCATGGAGCGGAAAGCGGTGAGCGAGCGATGGAGATTGCCATGCACATCGCCGCCCATGCTTTCCCAGCCGAGGAAACCTACATGCCCTGTATAGCCGCGACGTTCGAGCGCGCCCATCAGCACGAAATTGTCCATTTCACCCTCATCAAGCGGCTCGATGGTTGCCGCGCCACCCCAGCCCAGGGGCGAGAGCCGGCAGCCGGCGATGTTTACCTGTTTAAGCCAAGGCCAAAGTGCGTCCAGACGCTGCTCCAGCTCGCCTTCCTGGTTGGCGAACCAGTGATAGCCATTGAACACAATGCCCAGGCGCGGGTGGTTGAAGAGCTCGCACAGCTGCACCGCTTCGGTAGTGGTCTGCATGCCGTAGCGGATATGGGGGTACAGCGCGATTTGCAGGTCGCGACTCTCGCAGATCGGAAGCAAGCGCTCGAGCATTCGGACATCCTGTTGCTGAACCTTGTCGCCCGAATGCAGGGCCAGTTCGATGGTGCTGCAGCCTTCGATGGATTCGAACAGGGTGATTAACCAGTCCTCCAGTCCCTGGCGGTAGATCGCGTAGATGCCGCCGACATCGAGCCCCCAATCCGCTTTAACCTTGGACAGTTCCTTGAGCTCCGGGCTCCAGGACGAAACGGTCATGCCCTGGTAACCCAGTTCGGCGAGCATTTCGCACTGCACCGTCAGTGGGTAGGTGCCGAGCTTGGTCTGGAAAATGAAATCCATGGCGTAAGCAGCGTGTGGCATGTCAACGACTCCGTTGCGCGGTCAGGGACGGCGCCAGGCTGGGGAAATGCGGCAGGATGTACTCGCCCATCTCGTCGATGACTTCTGAGGCGGGACGGCGTTGCGGCTTGAAATTCAACGCTACGTGCGCGACGCCCTGGTCCTGCTGGCGGCGCCACAGGTCAATAAGGGTGTTGCGCCCGGCCCGCATCACACGGCCGGGCTGCAAAGGCAGGTCCGGGTCGGCGTCCAGATCAAAGAAGGTGCCGTAGCCGTAGGGCTTGTAGGGTTGTCCATGGCTTGCTAGCTGCCAGCGGTTGACGATGTCGGAAATCTTTGCCGGATCGGTGAGGTACCAAAGCACGCCGTCGGTGTTCTGCGCGATCCACTCCATGGTCTGGCCCGCCATGCCTACAACCACTGTAGGCAGGCGCGGCGCCGCGGGCTTCGGTACCAGGTCGAGGTCGCCGGTCAATTCGCCGTAATAGGCCGAGCCATGAACGGGCCAGGCGCGCTCGGTGGCGGCACGCACCACCGCCAGGGCATCGCGGAAGCGGTCGGCGCGGTTATCGAAGTCACTGCCGAATGCGGGGTATTCGATCGGTCGATCACCAGTGGCCAGGCCGAGAATGAAACGGCCACCCAGTAACTGGTCCACGCTGGCGGCTTGCTTAGCGACAATCAAGGGATCGCGCAGCGGAAGAACAATGCCGGCGGTGCCGATGGCTATGTCTTCCGTGATGGCGGCCAGGTAACCGGCATACACCATCGGGTCGATTATCTGGCCGACATCACCAAAATTGGGATCGTAGAACGGCACGTCTCGCAGCCAGATGGCCGAAAAGCCGGCCTGGTCGACCTTGCGCGCCATGGTGCCATGGTTCGCCAGGGTGGGGCCGGGGCTGTCGGGGTAGCTTTCCAGTGGTGCGATAAAACCGAAAGTGAGATGCCCAGGTTGAAACACGCGGGCGTACCCGCGGTGTTCGGCAAGCTCCTTGGATAATGCTGGATAGGAAGCGGTGGACGGCATGAAGACCTCGCAAAAAAGAACGAGCGACCCACGGCAATGCGGCCGCGGATCGGGATGCCGGGGACTATAGACGTCCGGAAAAAAAAGAAAAATAAGCTAGAATTCCGAACATTAAGGAGCAGAAGGATGTAATCCATGAGTGCAAAAATGGACCAGCTTGGTGCACTGTCCGCTTTTGTTCACGCCGCCGATGCGCGCAGCTTCACCGAGGCTGGGCGACGCTTGGAGGTGTCTTCATCGGCAATCGGAAAGGCCATAACCCGTCTTGAGGAGCGCCTTGGGGTGCGGCTTTTCCATCGCTCAACTCGGGCAATCACCCTTACCGCCGAGGGCGCGTTATTCCTGGAGCGCTGTCATCGCATCTTTGCCGAGTTGGAAGTGGCGGAGCGCGAACTGACACAAGCAGCCAGCAATCCACAGGGCAAGCTACGCATCAGCTTGCCGCAACTAGGCATGCGCTTGATGCCGCATCTGATCGCCTTCCAACAGGCGTATCCCGCGGTAGAGCTAGAGTTGGATTTCAGCGACCGCCTGGTGAATGTCATCGAAGAAGGCTTCGATGCAGTGATGCGCATCGGCGAAGTGCAGGATTCACGATTGATGATGCGCAAGCTTAACGGCTTCAGCCATCGATTGGTCGCCACGCCCGCCTATCTGAAGCGCCGCGGCAAACCGAAGGTTCCAGGAGACCTGACTGCGCACGCCTGCCTTCACTACCGCTACCCGTCCAGCGGCAAGCTGGACGCCTGGCCCCTGTTCGCTGGCGATAAATACCTGAACCTGGATCTGCCGCAGACCGCCGTCACCAATGCAGTGGATCCGCTTCTAGCAATGGCTGAGGCCGGGCAGGGCATTGCGTGCCTGCCGGACTTCATCGTGGCTGAGGCCATCGAGCAGCAACGTCTGGTCCCGTTGTTGGATAGCTATATCCAGGACCGACGTACGCTCAGCATTCTGTGGCCCTCTAGTCGTCAACCGCTGCCGAAGATCAAGGCCTTCGTAGACTTCATTACGGCGCGGTTGGCCTCCAGCTGAGGTCAAAAAGCAACCGCGCAACTAAGCCCCTTAGTCTGTTGTAAGGATTGCCGTCCAGATGGCTCACGCCGCAACCCAAAGGCCTGCTCCTCGAGCTAACAGTCGTCCTGGGTAAAGCGGGCCAACCCGATCGTATGTTTCTGGTCGGCGTTACACTCCCTCGCGGACGCGTTTCTTGATACCGTCGAGCAGGAGGGGGCAGGGCAGCATCGCGTGGGTCCGTCTGTCATTCCTAAATCAGCGCTTGTTCTTCCTCGACCACATCCAACGTGTCCCCCTCATCAATTTGGTGGCGCGTCCATTCCTCCGCGATCGCCGGGTTGTCCTGGATCTGCTGCTCGATGCGCAGCGTTTCGCGAAACTCGTGGGCGACGGCGCTCATGGTCCAGTGGGTCTCGACGCCGAGCGTTTCGAGCTCGTGGCGAATCTCGGCAAGCTCCAGCCGGAAGAACTCCTTGCGCGGGTTGACCTTATTGATCTGCTGGCGCAGAAAATGCCGGTGCAGCTGCTTCTCCAGCCCCGGTGCATCGTCGCTGAAAATCATGGCGTGCACGTCGAATTCGAAGGGCACACTCGCATCTCCCAGCTCGCGGATACGGTCTAGCGGCTCAAGCCGGCGTGTCATGCCGATCTTGAACACCTCTTCACCAAAGGAACCAATGTTGGAAATGACGTAGACATGGCCGGCCCGGGTCTGCTGAGCCATGGAAAGGGCGCGCTGGTTCTTTTCCTCGGCGGCCTTGAGTTGCTCCTGCAGCGCCCCCAGCAGCGCCTCGAACTCCGCGCGCTGGGCTTCGTTGGCCACGGCGACCTGCTGCTGTGCCTTCTCCATGGCCTTGCGCAGGGTGGTTTCTTCCTTGGCCGCTTCCTTGATGGCCCGCTCGTACTCACGGCGTGCTTTTTCTTCCTCACGCATCTGTTCGCGCAGCTGGCGTTGCTCCTCGCGCTCGCGTTCCTTCAAGGCACGCGCGGTCACGGCCCACTTCAGCTCCTCCAGCCGGGCGTTGAGGTATTCCTCGGTGATGCGGGCATTACGGAAAGGGGAGCCGTTGTGGTTCACCAGAGCAAAGGCATCGCGGATTTCCTGTTCCAGCTTGCCGTGGTTGTCGGTCTTGGTTCGCGAAAGAATTGAGTCCACCTTGCCATTGAAGGCGTCGGTGACGAAGCGAATGGCAATCTCTCGCCGGTTGGCCTCGACGTAGTCGCAGGCGGCCGAACGGCCGAGCTTGACCATGAGCCGGGAGGACTCCCGGGCCTGTTTCAGCTCCTTCCCGGCCTCCGTGAAGCCGAACTCCTCAGCCAAATCATCGAGCAGGTTGTAGGTGGGCACGATGTAAGCGTCGCCGTACCCCTCGATGAGATTCTTCATTGCCTGAGCCGCTTCGGTCAGCTCCTTGGCCTTGCCCATCGCGGCGTAGGCATCGCCCGCGACTTCCTGTGCCCGTTCGTGCGCCATGGCCACGATCGAGTCGGCTTCCGCCAGGGCGGACCGGAGCTTTTCCTCGGCCTTTTCAAAGCGATTGCGGGCACCTTGGACCAGATCTTTCCGTTGCGCTTCGGCTTCGATTCGCAGGCGCTTAGCTTCAGCTTCGACGTCCTGGATGGGCTTGAAGCGCTGCAGCTCCTCGAGCTGCGTCTGTAGATCGCCTCGCAGTCGCGCAACCTCACGCTCGAGATCCTCGATCTCGTTCTGGCGAGCCTTGACGTTAAGCGTCAGCTCGGAAATGCGGGCCTTAGCTTTGGTGTGCTTGACCAGCAATACGAATGTCGCGACTGCGACAATGACGAGCAATAGTTCCATCTCAGCGTCCTTCCCTTTGATGCCAGGCAATGGTACATCAGCCATGATGTCGTTATGCTATCGCGCTCATGGGTAATTGACTTGGTTCAAGAGGCGGGCTTCCGTGGCGCGGGCAACCCGCTTTCGACCAATAGCGGCCTGTCGCCTACCTCAGCTTGCCTCTATAAGAAGGGACTCTCATGTTTCTGCGTGCGCTAGAGATCGATGGGTTTAAGTGCTTCAACACTGGTTTCTCTATCGAATTTCACCACGGACTGAACGTTCTTGTCGGGGAGAACGGAGCCGGAAAGACAGGTGTAATCAGTGCAATTCGTCAGTTGTTTAATGACTCGGAGTCAGGCAAGCGCTCTATCAACGAGCGAGACTTTTATCGCGGGTTTGACCATGCCTCTCTTCCTGCCGAGAGCATCCGCATTGAGGCAACCTTCAGCGAACTGAATCAGGATGAAAGCATTGCTTTCATAGATTGGTGCGGCAAGGAGCCGGAGGCCAAACTCACCTTCAATGCAACTAATCGCGAATCCCGGGGCCGTTACCGGCATCTGATCTGGGGCGGTCACCAACGTGTGAAGCCGGTAGTCCCAGAAACGCTCGACTTGATCCACTGCATCTACCTACCACCACTACGTGATGCTGAGATAAAGCTTCGTGAGGGGCGGCAATCGCGTCTTGCGCGCCTATTAAAGGCGCTGTGTCGTAAGGAGCTGAACGATTGCAGAAAGGCAGGCACTGCCCATCCATTGGAGCAGCGTGTTGGCGCCTTTAACAAAGAGCTTTCCGATAGCGATGAGTACGCCATCAAGCAGGCAAATCAGCGAATAGGAGACAACCTCAAGGAAGCGCTGGGGATGAACTTATCGCAGGGAACCCTTATTCAATTTTCAGAGGTCAATTTTTCCAAAATCGTGGAAGGTCTGAGGCTCCTGTATTACCCCGACCTGAGTGCTGCGGAACCGACCCAATTCAGATCGCTTGAAGAAAATAGCTTGGGTTACAACAACCTGTTGTACATCGCTTCGATCTTGGCCGAGCTGATCCTTGAGGTGGACGAGGACCGCGGTGAAGAGACTTATTTACGGCTTTTGCTGATCGAAGAGCCGGAGGCACACCTGCATCCGCAGCTTCAAGTTCGCCTGCTCAGGCACCTGAAAACGGTCGCTGAGCAGAAAGGAATCCAGGTCATCGTTACCACCCACTCGACGGTCATATCCTCTGCTGTATCGGTGGACAACATCATTCACCTGTCACGGAAGGATGCTCCGGTAGCGGTACCATTGCGCAGCTGTGGTCTCTCAGATACTAGCAGGAGCTTCATCGACCGCTGGCTGGACGTAACCAAATCCAATCTGCTTTTTTCGAGGGGGGTAATCCTTGTCGAAGGAATCGCTGAGGCCATTGTTGTTCCTGAGCTTGCGCGGATTGTCCTACAAAAATATGGGAAAGGGCGCAACTCTCTAGAGGATTTCGGCGTCTCGGTGATCAACCTGAACGGCATTTACTTCAACCACTTCATGCAGCTTTTCTGCGATGTCGACGGGGAACGGAAGAGTCTAAATATTCCGGTTCGATGCGCAGGTCTCACGGATAACGACCCGCCGAAATCAGTAGAAACCGTCGAGGATGGGGAGGGTAAGAAGGTTGCTGTCCCTTACCTTCCGCACGCCGATAGCTACATGGCTGGAGAAAATCACGCGCTCAAACTGGTTCCACTAATTAGGCAATCTGAGCATGGGAGGCTGTTTGCAGGAAGCTTTAAGACATTCGAGTATGACCTCGCACTTCAGGGGAACAACCTAGCCGGAATGTTTGCTGTTGCATCCAGCAAGTGGCCTACCCAGGGGGCAGTGCAAAAGGAGCTGAATTCCAGCTCGGAGCTCAAGTTTGCAGAGATGGAGAATTCTGAGCGGGCGAAATACGCGTGGAAGTTCTTACAACGCGTCGACTCCGATGATATGGGCAAGGGGCTTTACGCGCAGATCTTGGCAGATTATCTGGCGACGGACTTGGTGGGCGACTTCCTAGTGCCTGACTACATCCGTGATGCCGTTCTGTGGGCGTGTGAGCTCACGCTAGAGGAACGCTAGTGACGTTTCTCACCCCTGAGCAACAGGCCTATATCGATGCAGCGCTAGGTGAGCATGTTTGGCTACGAGCATGTCCTGGGAGTGGGAAAACGGAAGTAGTCGCCGCAATGATTGCGAAAGCCACTCGAGAATGGCAGTGGTATCCAGCGGGTATTGCGGTCCTGACCTTTTGCAATAGCGCGACCGATGAGTTGAAGGAACGGCTTCATGAACACATGGGCGATCCGCTACCTCATCCTCACTGCGTATCAACGTTTGATAGTTTTCTGCTGAACCACGTCGTAGGGAATATCGCTACCCATCTGACAGGGTATCCGGGCCGAGATGGCGATCACCGTATCCGACTACTCGATAACAGCTCCAACATTTACCTGACCCGCACCAGGATCCGTGGGAGGAAAATCTCTGCCTGCAAGTACGACTATGACATGGAGACCAAGCGTTTCGTTTTCACGACTGGCGAATTGACCGACGCCAAGCTGAACTCCGTTAAACAAACCCCCGAAATCATTGCTGACTTAACCGAGACCAAGAAGAAATTCTGGCGTGGGGGATTGGCTACGTACCGCGATATAGACATGCTTGCGCTCATGGCCTTGAGAGACGCCGAGTTCAAAGACTATTTCGCGAAGGTGGTTCGTAGGTTCCCTGTCGTTATCATTGACGAGTGCCAAGACTTGTCTGCTGAGCAGCTATCAATTATCCGGCAGCTGGCCCAAAAAGGCATGAAATTCCACTTTGTGGGTGATCTGAACCAGTCCATCTACGGATTCCGAAAGGCAGATCCTGCCAGAGTCCGCAGATTGATTGATGAACTCAATTTCACTGAGTACGCATTGACAGCCAACTGGAGAAGCGGCCAAGCAATTGTAGATTTCTGTAGTGACCTGCTACGCGTCGCAAGAACCGCGGGGAACCCAGATATCGAGCCCTTGAAGCCCCTGCTCATTCAATACAACAAATGCCCATCGGAGCTCACTCCGAAGATTGCCGAGCTTACTCATGACTACCGAAACGTCGTGATTGTTGCTCGGGGGCACGGAACGCTCCAGCGCTTCACCCGCGGCGGAACGCCTGAACTTGCTCCCGTAGAAGAATTGGCCTTGTCGTGCGTCTTGATTGAGAGCCGTGACCTTGAGGAGGTTCGACAGGCGCTTAAATCTTTTGCTGGATGGCTTGCTTCCAAGCTGTGCCTTGAGATTTCGCCGGGTAGCCTCTCATGCCCCATAGAGGTCGAATCCAAACTGGAATGGCGCCATTTCATTTTCAGATGCCTCAAGTTCCTGAGCGGTTGCGGTGCCTCGAATTTTGACCTCACTTGGAAGGAGTGGGCGGTTCTGACAAAGCGAGCGATACAGACGCTCCCTGATCAACCGTTCGTGCCGCAATCTATTTTGCCGCTGCTAAAGGGTCTTAAAGGCGTGAATCTGTCGGCTCCATCAGGTAAGGGAACTGAAGCTCTCTCCGAATTGTTATTTCATGGACGGCAACGACCCATTTCAAGCTATCGGTTCGCCACCATTCATCAGGTTAAGGGCGAATCCCACGACGCTACAGTGCTTGTCTCTTCACTCAAGGCTGGCTCCCAGGGAAACTGGAAGGATTGGCTACAAGATCCGCTTTCCGAAGCTGCACGATTTGCATACGTCGCCAGCTCCAGGCCCCGCCATGTACTCATATGGGGGGTCAAAGCATTGAAGCCAGCCGAGCGAGTTCGCATAGCTGACTTGGGCTTTGAGATCGTTGATCTGATCGAGGCAGTACAGAACGTGCCCCGCTAACGGTTTTCGTTAAGGTAGGTGAACTGCGGTAGACGAAGACAATGTTCGTTACCGGATCAGCCTGCTAAAGCATCCCTCGTCGCGCGGCGGCTCCCATGCCATGCATGAACTAACCGAAGCCGCAGTTCAGCGAACCCCGGAACCTATTTCCGCTCTCTCCCGCACGGTGCGACAGCCATACCGCTGGTTGAAGAGCCGCCACTGCTCGAGCTAGCTCTGGCCTGGCATCCGGAAAATAACTCATCCGCTTTGAAAGCCTTTCTTGCGACGTTTCAGGGACGGGGCGAGACCCGCCGTCGCAGACACAGCTGTGATCAGCTGTTCTCAGGCGGGAAGCTCTTGGTTGTCGACGATTGCTCGATAACTCAAGAGCGCTCTGGAGCACGCTCGACGTTCCCTTGCACTGCGTTAACGCTGTGCTTCGCGGATCATGTTGCGGGCAATGATTATTTGCTGGATCTGGGTCGTGCCCTCGTACAGGCGGAACAGGCGCACGTCGCGGTAGAAGCGCTCGATGGCATATTCGCTGACGTAGCCCGCACCACCGTGAATCTGCACGCCTCGGTCGGCCACGCGGCCGCACATCTCGGTGGCGAACATCTTTGCGCAAGAAGCTTCCGTGCTGACGTTCCGGCCTTCGTCGCGCTTGCGAGCGGCGTCCAGCACCATGCAGCGGGCGGCGTAAATTTCGGCCTTGCTGTCGGCCAGCATGGCCTGGATCAGCTGGAATTCGGCGATGGGCTGGCCGAACTGCTTGCGCTCGATGGCGTACTGCAGAGAGTCGGCGAGCATGCGCTCGGCGGCGCCTACGGAGAGTGCGGCGATGTGCAGACGACCTTTATCGAGCACCTTCATGGCGGTCTTGAAGCCGACGCCTTCCTTGCCACCGATCAGGTTTTCGGCCGGCACGCGAACGTTCTCGAAAATCACGTCGGCGGTATGCGCGCCTTTTTGGCCCATCTTTTGATCCCGCTTGCCGACCGTGACGCCTGGGGTTTGGGCTTCGACGATGAACGAACTGATGCCACCGGCGCCCTTGATTTCGCGGTTGGTACGAGCCATCACGGTGAAGATGCCTGCATGCGGCGCATTGGTGATAAAGCGCTTGGTACCGTTGATGACGTAGACATCACCGTCGCGAACGGCGGTGGTCTTCAGCGAGGCGGCGTCGGAGCCGGAGTCCGGCTCGGTTAGGCAGAAGGCGCTGAGGAAATCGCCAGCGGCCAGCTTGGGAAGGTACTTGGCTTTTTGCTCGTCTGTACCGTCGAGCAGGATTCCAATGGAGCCAATGCCGTTGTTGGTGCCGATGTAGGAGCGGAACGCCGGGGACGTGCGGCCCAGTTCGAAGGCAATGTTCACTTCCTCTTCCATGGTCACGCCCAGCCCCCCGAAATCCTCGGGAATGGTCAGGCCGAATAGGCCCATTTCCTTCATCTGCTCGACGATGTCCGCCGGCATCGAGTCGGTTTCGGCAACTTCGTTTTCGCGCGGGATCAACGCTTCGTTGACGAACTGGCGGATGGAATCCAGCAGGATTTGCAATGTTTCCGGATCGCGGATCATGTGTTACTCCTCGAGGGTCCGATGGTCGGACGCGTCATATCGACGAGGCACGACCCGCTTCTTCATCAGCGGGTGCTGGCCTCGATGTTGCTAACCATGTGGACCAGCCGCGGTCCGATGTCCTCTTCCAGCTTTTCGCGCGAGAGCTGAAAACTCGGGCCGCCGCAGTTGAATGCCAGCAGCCCGTGCTGCGCATGCGTCATGGGCACTGCAACTGCATTCACGTCCCGGTGCCACTCGCCGATCGACAGGCAGTAGCCGTAGTCGGCGTAGTCCCGGAAGGCCTTTTCCAGGCCTTTGCGGAGCTTGGGCCAGTCCTCGGGATGCCGGGTGCGAATACGGTCCAGTAGAAAATCGCACTCATTTTCCGGCAGCCCAGCCAGGCAGGCACGTCCCGCAGCGCTCAGATGCAAAGGCAGATGGGTACCCACTTGGCGCCGCATCGTGAGGTTGCCCTGGCCGTGCACCACGTCCAGATAAACCATCTGCAGCCGGTCCCGGGCCGCCATCGCCACCGCCGCATTTGCGTGGTTGGCCAACTGTTCCATTAGAGGATGCGCTACAGCCCGAATCGACAGATTGGAGAGCATCCCGTAGCCAAACGACATCACACCGACGTCCAGCTGGTATTTGCCTTGGGGCAGTTGCTTCAAATAACCCAGGCGCGTCAGCGTGTGAGTCAACCGGCTGACGGTCGGCCGAGGCAGGTTGGCCTTGCGGGCCAGCTCCTGATTGCTCAACACGCTTTCGCGCGGGCTGAAACAGCGCAGCAACTCCAGGCCCCGGGCCAGCGCGGTGACGAACTGGCGGTCCTTTTCCTCCTCATCGAGAGCCGATATCGGATCGAGCAGAACCCGTTCGGTCTCTAAAAGCGAGTCCTGATCCGGGGACCGATCCTTAATCCTGCGTTGCATGGTAGAGCCTCGTTTTTTATAAAATCAAGTTTTTCGAAATTGTATTCCGCATAGCGGACAGTCGGCAAGGGTTGCTTTGCCTGAACGTTTATTTTCGGTATAGACCGCTATCGCGACGGTTCCTTCGACAAAAGTCGTATGTCAGGGGGGTGACATTTAAAGAAAACAACGTTAAAACCTATCGCCCCACGAAAAAGCGAAATACAGTTTCGCATAGCAGACATATCTGCGTGACCAATAGCGGAGCAGAGATGAGCCAACCACTCGATCCAGTCGTACTGCTGGAGTATCCCCATGACGGTGTCGCCGTCGTGCGTATCAGCCGTCCCGAAGCCAAGAACGCGCTCAATGCGAGCGTGCGTCATCAGTTGGCTGAGCACTTCCGCACGCTCGCCCGGCGTGACGATATTCGCGCCGTCGTGCTTACCGGTGGTGAGCAGTTCTTCGTCGCAGGTGCGGATATCAAGGAGTTTGCCAGCGCCTCGCCGATCGAGATGTATGGCCGTCATACCGAGCTGCTATGGGATCCGATTGCCCGCTGTCCGAAGCCGGTCATCGCCGCCGTTAATGGCTTCGCCCTGGGTGGTGGCTGCGAACTGGCGATGCACTGCGACATCATCGTGGCCGGGGAGTCGGCCCGTTTCGGTCAGCCGGAAGTCAAACTCGGTTTAATGCCCGGTGCCGGCGGCACTCAGCGTTTGATTCGCGCGGTCGGCAAGTTCCAGGCCATGCGCATCGCGCTGACCGGCTGCATGGTAAAGGCGCCCGAGGCGTTGGCCATCGGAATGGTCAGCGAAGTGGTGCCGGACGATCAGACCCTTTCGCGCGCCTTGGCCCTGGCCAGCGAAATCGCCGCGCTACCGCCACTGGCTGTGCAACAAATCAAGGAAGTGATGCTGGCCGGCGCCGATCTGCCACTGGACAGCGCGCTGACCCTGGAGCGCAAGGCGTTCCAGCTACTGTTCGATTCCGCTGATCAGAAGGAAGGCGCCGCCGCCTTTTTCGAAAAGCGCAAACCCACCTACCGCGGGGAGTAAGCATGGCTCGCTCGATTAACACCATGGGGCTGGTCGGCACCGGCGTAATGGGTGCAGGCATAGCCCAGATTGCCGCGCAGGCTGGCGTGGAAGTGCGTTTGTATGATGCCCGTGAGGGCGCAGCCGTGACTGCCCGCGACAATCTCGCGAGTACCCTAGGCAAACTGGTGGCCAAGGAAAAGATCACCCAGGCCTCCGCCGACGCTGCCGTGGCGCTGCTCAAGCCTGTCACCGCCATCGAAGAGCTCGCCGCTTGCGACATGGTGGTGGAAGCCATCGTCGAGAATCTGGATGCCAAGCGCGGCTTGCTGACTCAGCTCGAAGGCATCGTCGACGCCGAATGCATCCTGGCGACCAACACCTCGTCGCTCTCGGTGAGCGCCATCGCCACAGCCTGTCAGCATCCGCAGCGAGTCGCCGGCTTTCACTTTTTCAACCCTGTTCCATTGATGAGGGTGGTCGAAGTCATCGACGGCATCGCCACCGATCCGGCCGTCAGCGATGCCCTGCTGGACCTGGCCAGGCGCATGGGCCACACCGGTGTGCGCGCCAAGGACACCCCAGGTTTCATCGTCAACCATGCCGGCCGTGCCTACGGTACCGAAGCCCTGAAGATCCTCGGTGAGGGTGTCGCCCCGCAAGGCGATGTGGACCGCATCCTGCGCGAAGGCGCCGGTTTCCGCATGGGCCCGCTGGAGCTGTTCGACCTCACCGCGCTGGACGTTTCCCATCCGGTAATGGAATCGATCTATACCCAGTTCTACAACGACCCGCGCTACACGCCGTCCCCGCTGACCCGCCAGATGCTGGTGGCCGGCCGCGTGGGCCGCAAGGTGGGGCAGGGGTTCTACCGCTACCAGAACGGCCAGATGGTCGATGCGCCGCGACCGCAACCGGTGCCGAGCGTCGAGCAATTGCCGCCAGTGTGGGTCGCCACCGAGAGCGCAGACGATCAGCAGAAGCTGGCCGTGCTGCTCGATGCGTTGGGTGCGCAGGTGGAGGAAGGCGATCGTCCTTCCGAGCAGGCGCTGTGCCTGATTGCGCCGTACGGCGATGACGCCACCACCGCAGCCAACCGCTTCGGTGTGGATGCCGCCCGCACGGTGTGCGTGGACCTGCTGACCGATCTGTCTCGCCATCGCACTCTGATGATGACCCCGGCTACCCGTCCGGACATGCGCGCTGCCGCCCATGCGCTGTTCGCCCGCGATGGCGTGGGCGTCACCGTGATTCGCGACAGCGTCGGTTTCGTAGCGCAGCGCGTGCTGGCCATGGTGGTCAACCTAGCCTGCGACATCGCTCAGCAGCGGATCGCCAGCCCCGAGGATATTGATCAGGCCGTGCGTCTGGGCCTGGGTTATCCGCAGGGTCCGCTGGCCTGGGGCGACAGCCTCGGTCCGCGTCGCCTGCTGACCATACTCGAGCGCATGCTGAACGTGACCGGCGACCCGCGTTATCGCCCGAGCCATTGGCTGCGTCGCCGTGCCCTGCTGGGGCTATCGCTGCGCCTGGATGAGCCGTCCACCATATAACCCTTTCCTTTATAGGTATCATCATGCTGAACGCCTACATCTACGCAGGCCTGCGTACTCCCTTCGGTCGCCACGCCGGTGGTCTGGCTCCGGTTCGCCCGGATGATTTGATTGCCGACGTGATCCGCGAGCTGATTGCGCGCACCGGCGTTGACGGGGCTGCCGTTGACGACCTGATCCTCGGCAACACCAACCAGGCCGGTGAAGACAGCCGTAACATCGCCCGTCATGCCGTGCTGCTCTCCGGCCTGCCGGTCACCGTGCCCGGCCAGACCGTCAACCGCCTGTGTGCCAGTGGCCTGGCCGCGATCGTCGATGCTGCACGCGCCGTCACCTGCAACGAAGGCGAACTGTTCGTTGCAGGCGGCGTGGAAAGCATGTCGCGCGCCCCGTTCGTCATGGCCAAGGCCGAGAAGGCCTATAGCCGCGACTTCACGATGTACGACAGCACCATCGGCGCGCGCTTCCCGAACCCGAAAATCATCGAGCAGTTCGGCAACGACAGCATGCCGCAGACTGGCGACAACGTGGCCCTCGAATTTGGCATCAGCCGTGAAGAGGCCGACACCTTTGCCGCTGCCTCTCAGGCCAAGTTCGAAGCCGCGCGCCAGGCTGGTTTCTTCGCCGAGGAGATCGTGCCGGTGAGCGTGCCGACCGGTCGCAAGACCCCGCCGAGCGTGATCGCCGAGGATGAGCATCCGCGTCCGCAATCCGACATGGCCGCACTGACCAAGCTGCGCCCGCTGTTTGAAGACGGCGTGGTCACCGCGGGTAACGCCTCGGGCGTAAACGACGGTGCCGCCGCGCTGCTGATCGGCAGCCAGGCCGCTGGCGAGAAGCACGGCCTCAAGCCAATGGCACGCATCCTGTCCGCCGCCGTTGCCGGCGTCGAGCCGCGCATCATGGGCGTTGGACCGGTGGAAGCCATCAACAAGGCACTGGCCCGTGCTGGCCTGAGCCTGACCGATATGGACATCATCGAAATCAACGAAGCCTTCGCCTCGCAGGTGCTGGGCTGTCTGAAGGGCCTGCATGTGGCGTTCGACGACCCGCGCGTCAACCCGAACGGTGGCGCGATCGCCGTGGGTCATCCGCTGGGGGCTTCCGGGGCGCGCCTGGCACTGTCCACCGCGCGCGAATTGCAGCGCAGCGGCAAGCGCTACGCGGTCATCAGCCTGTGTATCGGTGTCGGCCAGGGCCTGGCCATGGTCATCGAGCGCGTCTGAGCAAAACGCCGTTTGCTCATCTGAACCAGGTCGGCGGAGTTTTGCGCCGGCCGTGTTGAAAAGGTAAGAGACATGGGTGCATTGAGTGGGATTCGGGTGCTCGACCTGAGTCGTGTATTGGCTGGCCCATGGTGCGGCCAGGTGCTGGCCGACCTTGGCGCCGAAGTGATCAAGGTCGAACGGCCGCGTGTGGGTGATGACACCCGTGGCTGGGGCCCGCCTTACATGAAAACGCCGGATGGCGAGAACAGCATCGAGGCGTCCTATTACCAGTCCACCAACCGCAACAAGCTGTCGGTGGCTATGAACATCGCCACGCCGGAAGGTCAGGAGCTGGTGCGAGCACTGGCGGCAACCTCCGACGTGCTGATCGAGAACTACAAGGCCGGCTCGCTGGCCAAGTACGGGCTGGACTACGACAGCCTGTCGAATCTTAATCCGCGTCTGGTCTACTGCTCGATCACCGGTTTCGGTCTGACCGGCCCGCGCGCCGAAGAGCCCGGCTACGACTTC
>Ga0180008_1000084_pt1 | contig 94043 bp, 83 predicted proteins | sample MM_PW_MetaG_FD_121121 | JGI IMG/M metagenome (GOLD analysis project Ga0180008, IMG submission 121121) | Groundwater microbial communities from the Aspo Hard Rock Laboratory (HRL) deep subsurface site, Sweden - MM_PW_MetaG | ecosystem: Environmental > Aquatic > Deep subsurface > Groundwater... | reverse complement strand
ATTCATTTACATATCGATTAAATATCTCATTTTTTGTTGCCATAGTCATAATCCCTATGGTAACACGAATTATGAGCTATCCGCTATCTTTTCGGTAACATTAATTATGAGCTAAAAGGGACTATTGACTTTTTTTCAATTTACCACTATAATTGGTTATATAACCACTTAAAGTGGTAGGAGCAAAGCTTGCTGGAAGGACTATTTTCCAACTCAATTAAAGAAAAGATTTTGTTTTTCATACTTCAAAACGGACCATCATACCCGAACGAAATAGCAACAATTCTGGATTTGACGCTTTTTAATGTTCAAAAGCATTTAAAACAATCTGAAGATACCGGAGTGCTTGTTTCTCATTTAAAAGGCAAGGTCAGATTATATGAGTTTAACAAACGCTATCCGTTTAACCGGGAGCTTGACGCGCTTCTTCAAAAAGCGTTTTCATTTTTACCTGATGAAGAAAAAGCAATGTACTATATCCGGAGGCGGCCGCGGAAACCGGGAAAAGCAATATGAAAATAATAAAAGATATGAACATCGCGGAGCTGGCCGGATATATTTCCGATTATCTTGAAAGTAAAAATTACAGTTTTATTCTGTCCGGCGGAAGCTGTGTCAGTATTTATACTGATAACAAATACCATTCCTACGACCTGGATTTTATCGCTAAAAACTCTGTAAACCATAAAAAAATCGAAACAGACCTTCTGGAAATCGGCTTTAAAAAAGATGGAAAATATTATAAACATCCTGATACCGATTATTTTATTGATTTTCCCGCTCCCCCTCCCGCAGTCGGCAACGAACCAATACGTGCTGTTAATCACTATAAAATTGGTGAAGCGACCATCAGAATGCTTACACCTGAAGACTGTATAAAAGACCGTCTCTGCGCTTTTTTTTACTGGGATGACAAACAGGCTCTACAACAGGCAATCATGGTAGCTATGGACTGTAATGTTAAACCTGAAGCTGTTAAAGAATGGGCGCAAAAAGAGGGTGAGACAGAAAAATTCGATATTTTTAAAAAAGAATACAAGTTAAAGAAAAATGCTTAATACAGACACCCAACCGGCGGTAATTGGGCCGGGGCTCCTACAAATATTACTTTTTTAAGATTGTCATTTTTGTCAAAATTAAATACAGTGTCATTGTTTTTTATTCATCCGCCCCCTCCTCCGCCCCGCCGTGGCTATCGACAAGCAATTTCTGCTCCCTCTCCAGCTCGGCCTTCAGCACTTCCTCCGACGGCAATACCAGCCTGTACTTGCTCGCGAAGATCCGCTCGTTGCCCTGCAATACCGAAAACCTGACCACAGAAGCGTCCTTGTGTGCGCAAAGAATAATGCCGACGGTCGGATTGTCATCCGGGTTGCATCGCCACTATGAAAGGAGAGCAGCATAGTTGATCTAATAATTCACCCTCACAGGGTAATAACAATGAAAATATTCCCATTGCAAGTGGATAATATTTGTGAAAATCGAAAGGGAAACTAGTGTATTGGATAAAATTGAAATTAAGGTATCATTATTGTAAAATTAGCATTATCGAATATAAATCACCAGCGTACAAATGAATGCTATAGTTAATTTAAATATTTAAGAGAGATCAATTAATGGATAAATTAAATTTCAAATGTGTTAAGTGTGGCTCAAAAGCTGATAAGATTGTAGCTCTGAGAATAGAAACAGTTACATTAAAGGAAGAGTTAATTAAAGAGAATGGCTTTCCAGATTGTGAAATAGAAGAACAGCCATGCCATGGTACTCCTTCAGTTCACTATTGCACTAAATGTTATGATAAAATTAATTTTGGTGATGATGATTTAAAATTAGTTTTTAACCGATAGAAAATAAATACTTGTAAGATAATTTTATTTTTTTCTCCTGCTTGAGACGACAACTAATTGTACACTGGGGACATCTTCCCCATTCGCGTTAATTCGCGTCCATTAGCGGTTTTCTTTTGGTTTTAACCGCAAATAAACGCTAATGCACGCGAATACTTCTGTGATCTCTGCGGCTTTTCCTGCTTCACTATTCCTTTTTTTAGCCGCTGAAATCGCTGAAGAGGCACAAAAATAAATTTTTAATAATCAACATGATTTTACGTACTTCTTTATCTCAATAAATTAAACTTCCTGATTAGCGCTATATTTCAGCAAAATTGTTTAGTCGGGGATTCTCGCTGATTTTCGCGGATTAAAGACATCTAATCTGCGTTTATCCGCGCTTATCCGCGGCCATTTTTTTTGATTGTTTTGGCTGAAGCAAGACACTAATCAGATTAAATTTTAACCTGCGGCATGCTATATTTCCCCCGAACTTCCGCAAACCATGTAGTAACGGCCTCTCTAACTTCCGGGGAGGCCGGCGCATTCATCTTTGCTTTTAACTGACCAAGCTTAGGACCTCTTTTTAGATAGCGAACTTCCAGGGTACAACGCTGGGGTGCTATCACCCGGTAAATATAACAAATTCCTTTCCGGATTTTTCCGACGTAAGAACCTACGCAATTATGCATTTCGTTTCCTTCCCGGTATATATCAATTGTGGTAGTTAGAGGAATTATACTCTGATTGCCGGGAAGCCTGGGAGCCGGCAAATGAATACCTTCGTATACTCTGTTTTTTTCTGCATTATACGCTCCAGGTTGCTGCGCCCCCTCCGGCAGTGGAGGAGGCTGTACCGCGACCTGAGCTCTGGTAAAATCCTGAAACTTTTCGAGTACGCTGTCGTGAATTTTCATGAGACTAACATTGTTTTCAATATTCGTGAGCGAAGGCCGGCTGTTAAAACGACCCAGTTCACGTAACATCTGTCCCGTCTCCCTGTAAATGAGCAGAATAGTGTTAAAGGACCGTTTTAATCTGAAAACGGAATGACCTTCACGGCATGCCATCAAGGCTGCTTCGGCAAGTGTTGGAAAACGCTGGATTGTCGGCAGTTTTGCACAAAGTGTCGTTATCAGAGGAATCGGTAGAGGTACTGCATTAAAAAAAAGACGGGCTGTCCGGTGTTGGATGAGTGTTTCGATAGGTTTTATATCACGATTGTCCTTCCAGGGGTGGGTGAGCCGTTTAAAAATCCCGAGCACGTTTTTTTCAGCGCTCAGGCGAAAATGCCGGAGAATGTTTTTTCTGGGACGGCAGAGAAGTTCGGCCGTTTCAAGGGAGGAAAGATTCTCAGCAAGAGCCTTGTGCAGACAGAGGGAGAAAAAAGCTGGCATACCGGTAGAGGTATTATACAGTTTTGGTTTTGCAGCAAAAATCTGAAGTACAAAAAATTCTGCGTGGGGATACGCGCTGGCCGCACTGAGCATTGAATCCGGTATGGAGGAATACCAGGGATTGAAACTTAAAAAGTCAAAGCTTTTTTTACTATTAGCCGCGTGTATATTAAAAAAAGGTACGTCCCGGACATGTGACCACACTTCATCAGGATAGGAAGCTGTCATTTGCTGAGCGAAGAGCCCGTGTTTCCAGTCTGCAATCCGGTAGTAGATTTTGAGTCCCTTATCTGTGACACTTAAGTGAAGAAAGCCGTTTGAAAAATTATGTATTTCGACAGTAGACATTGGCAGCGGGTAAATGGATTTTGTCGTTCAGGAAATAGTACAATGGCAAAGGAAATGAAACAAGAATCCCCTTAATTTAAAATCAAAAAACCCCGCCTCATTTAAATCCCGCACGCCGTTTAGAATTATCATTACGTATCGAATCATGAAACGCCTTCTTGATAGCGGCTTCTGATATGACAATATCTGTGGGAACGCCCTTTTCTAAATCGACGTTGTTAAGGCAGTGCGTAACCGCACGCTGCGCCATCTCTACAACTGCTGCGCCTGTCATTGTGCCGGTATTTTTTTCGAGAACAGCCTCGAGGTTTGTATAAGTTTTTTTAAACTTACCCAATTTTTTAGTGAGTAATTTTATGATTTCACTTCTGGTGAGTTCTCCAATGAATATTTTAGTGTCTATTCTACCCGGTCTGTCTACAATTGCGGTTTCGATGGCATCGAGACGGTTAGTGGTAAATATGACGAGAATCCCCTTATTGCTTTCTACACCATCCAGATTGTTCATCATTGTACTTACAATTGAACCTCCGCCCTGATCCCGGCTTTGTAAATAAAAATCGACATCCTCGAAAACAAGAACGGCAGGCTGCGCTTTTCTTGCGAAATGAAATAACCGGTCAATATCTTTTGCATCACGTATTTCGCTCCCCTTAACCCAGATAACCACCTGTTCAAAGCTGCTCAAAATCCATTTCACAATCATTGTTTTGCCGGTTCCGGGAGGCCCGTACATGACAATCCCCCGTTTGAAAGCAAACCCGGCTTTTTTATACAGATCTTTCAGTTGAAAAAAAGATCCGATTGATTTTTTAATCAGGTCGATATTTACATCGGACAACACAATATCATTCAACCCGACACACTAAAGATCACGGATTGGGTTTAAGAATCCATCGAATTTTTTACTGGTTCGAATGAAGGCGTCTAAAATTTCACCTTCAAAATCGGTATCTAAAAAACTCTTAAGTTTTTCTCTATTATCAACCTGATACACAACTTTCAAAGTAATAGTTTTACTATTGGCATCGGTTTGAAATAGCGGGTTCTCGTCAAGCTCAAGGACCCAGATTATCTCTATGTCTTTCAGCACAACGAGGTTCGCTTCATTTACGGTGAAAGCTTTTTCTTTATCACCCGGTTTGGGCATTGGCGAAATCGCACTCCCCCCCTCTTTTTTTTCTTTGGCCGCTTCGTCTTTCGACCTATAGGTGATAATATCTTTTTTTATATTGTACGGGAAAGTACCTCGTTTGGGAAGATTTCCAAAATACTTTTTTATAATCGCAATTCCGCCGGGGATCATATTATCTGTTAAACGGGCAACGTTTGTAACAGTATTTCGGGGATTGTAGTGAACCCACTGTTCCAGACTGAAATACTTTTCAGGAACCAGGACTTTCAAAATATTTTTAAATTCTTCACCAAATGGGATAATCACTTTGCGCGAGGGTCCTGAAAAATCGACAATAGTTTTCGCCTCCTCCACAACGTACACATCATCAGCCCTGAGGGTAACCGTAACAGTCATATCGCTGTTATCTTCAAATTTTCCGAAAATATAGGAAGCTCCAATGGGTACACGTTCATCCCGGCAATACATCATATTAAGGTGTGTACAATTTTTAGGGATCCACCCGGTCCTTTTGGCACTCAACCCCAATCCACGTTCAAAATTAAATAAATCGTAATGGGTGAGAGTGAGCGATATGGTGGAAACATTCGAGGTTTCATGACCATGGTCACCCTTGCTGTTACTACTCTCTGTTTCCATCATATGTTTTTGAACTTCTTGTGTTGACATTGTAAACTCTCCAATTGCTCTGTATACGAAAATATATTAGAAAGGGAAACCGTTCGCCTTTTCCCAAGCATACAAAAAGATGTATAAATTTTATATTTTTATATTTTTGTACATATGATACAATAATTGTTCAGTTTCGGCAACATTTTTCCAGACTGACAACCGGCATCTAAACTTGATAAAGGATTATTATTAGAGTAATATATCCTCTAATACGTTCATTTGTAGAAAAAAATGAAATTCATCACCATATTTACCTGCGTTTCACAACTTTGCATGCCTTCATTTGCAAAGTGTTTTTGGTATCTATTGTTAAGTTGAGGATAAAAAATGATTAAATATTCCGAAACAAAAAGAAACATTGCTGAGCTGCAATTAAATCACGTGGAACTTTACAGTAAGATGACTGATCTATTCTGCCAGTTTGATCCATGTAGATTCATTAATATCGGTCTCCCCAAAGAAGAATATAATTGCGAAATAAGTGAAATTTTATCACGCATCGCTGGCCTGGAAAACATAAATCAACCGGAAATAAAAGAAATTGTTGATGAGGTTTTTTATCAATGGCTCAACTTCGAGTTTGAAAATGAAAAACATCTCGATAATTTTGCCGGAAAGATTTTAGAAATCGTAAAAAATTACATTTGAAGTCAAAGCTAATCTACAAATATAAAAAACATATTAATTTTTTTTAGTAAGGAGAAAAAAATGGGACTATTTGACAAAGCTTTAGCGTTCGCCAAAAAAAAATTCAACGAAAAATATAAACGTGATGGGGTTATGCCGTATAACCCTCATTATGAAAAAGTTGCTTCACTGCTAGAATCTGAATATGAAAAAGTCGCCGCACATTGTCATGATTTGATTGAAAGCTATCTCACCAGCATAAATGAACCGGAACAAATTAAAAAGTACAATAAAGCATTACGAATTTTAGCAGATGTAGAATGATTTGTTATAGAATAATCTTACCTCGGTTTATTAAAAGCAGACCTATACCTGATATGATGGTAATCTTCTGGGGTTATAACCGATCTTAAAGTCCATGTGTACCCCAACAGAACTAAGGCCAGCACTAAGTCTGGTACCACACTTTTAATTCGCACAAATAGTTTTTTAGCGCCATAAGGGAACTCAATCTTTTTTTATCTTCATAGGCAACGTGAAAGAATTTCACCGGTAACTCAGAACGGCGACTTTGTAAAGTTGTTTTGCTTTAAATAGCTGAGTAGAAGGATTTCGCCGGTAATTCAGAGCATCTCTGTTTAACAGTAGTGTTGCTCTCAATAGCCAAGTGGAAGGGTTTCGCCGCATAGGTAATTCAGAGCGGCCGCCTGAATTGCCGGAGGCGAAATCCTTCCACGGTGCCTATAGAAAAAAAACCACCGAATAACCTCCGCCTGAATTACCGATTGCGGAACCTTCCACATAAATTCGATTTGTATGATAAACTATATCTCTCCAACGCGGTCACCTCAAAAACTTCGTTTTCTTATCCTTTCACTAAAACCGGAACAATTATGACTTTTGAAGAACTCGGAATAATTCCGAAACTGCTTTCTGCGATTAAAAGCAAGGGCTACGAAACGCCTACACCTATACAGGAAAAAGCAATCCCTGTTATTCTTACACAAAACGATGTCCTCGGACGGGCGCAAACCGGGACCGGAAAAACAGCGGCTTTTGCAGTTCCGGTACTGCAACTTCTGTCCGGGAGCAATAAAAAAGAACGCCGCCCCCGTGCGCTGATTCTCGCCCCCACAAGAGAATTGGCATCACAGGTATTTGAAAGTTTTAAAACTTACGGAAAAAATCTTCATCTTTATTCCGCAGTTGTTTTCGGCGGTGTAGGAATAAATCCGCAGGAAGCTCTTCTTAGACGCGGTGTAGATATACTGATTGGGTGCCCCGGAAGGCTGCTCGATCTTATCAACCGGAAAGCTGTTGATCTCAGCGTTGTTGAAATACTCATTCTCGACGAAGCTGATCGTATGCTCGATATGGGATTTATTCACGATATTAAAAGAATACTTAAAATACTACCGGCGGAAAGACAGAACTTACTGTTCTCAGCGACTTTTTCACGTGAAATCAGATCCTTAACTGCTTCAGTGCTTCATAACCCGGTAATAATTGAAATTGCGCAGGAAAACAGCGCAGCTGAAAACATTAATCAAACCGTATACCGGGTAGAATCTTCACTCAAACGAAAACTTCTTTCTCAATTAATCAATGAAAACAATTGGTTTCAGGTTCTGGTTTTCACCAGGACGAAACACGGAGCTAACCGGCTTGCGGAACATCTCAATAAAGACAATATCAACTCAACAGCAATTCACGGAAATAAAAGCCAGAATGCGAGAACCAAAGCGCTTACCGAATTTAAATCAAAAAAAATAAGGGTATTAGTCGCTACCGACATTGCTGCGAGAGGACTTGACATCAGCGGACTGCCGCATGTGGTTAACTTTGATCTTCCGCATGTTCCTGAAGATTATATTCACCGGATAGGCCGAACCGGAAGAGCCGGGGCAGGCGGGGAAGCAGTTTCTCTGGTTTCAGGTGATGAACGCGACCTTCTGGCTGGAATTGAGCGTCTTCTGAAAAGGACACTTCCAATTAAAAGAATTGAGGGGTACGGAACCGAAAGTGAAAAGAGCACTGCTCCCGGAAAATTTCAGAAATCAGGTCAAAGCAAAAAAAACTGGTTTAGAAAAGCAAACGGAAAGAAATGAATGAGACGTAGTTTTAAGGATTTGTGTGGAGGTACGCTTTGAAAATTGCGGAATAATTTATGTCTGCGGTCCACGCCCTTCCCTGCACTTACACCCGCGGCGTTTGCCGGAATTAGTATTTTCGGGAACGCATTGCTTTCTTTGCATTTCGTTGAGATTTTTGAGTTGATTTTTTTTACAATCTTGGGTATTGCAGTCACTTTTATTGCAATTGGTTTGACAGTTTGCAGAAGGCTTTTTGTTATTTTGCATGTACATGACCGTAAGGGCGGCAATGACGATAAGGATACCGCCATATCGTACAATCTTCCCTGAAAAAATAGATTTAAGCTGGTTTTTATTTATGCTCATTTATATATCCTACCTTTTTTATATACATTATAACTGATTTATCTTCAAAAGTCAAGTAAATAATTTTTTTTCTGCGTTTTTCAGCGTATTCAGCGGCTAATTTTTCTGAAGCATGACACTAATCAGGAATTTTTATTAACTTCACAGCAAATTGATTTTCATCGAATACGATAAAAGATATCAGCAACAGAGGACTCTGCCTCTATCACCATTAGCGTTCATTCGCGTCCATTAGCGGTTTTCTTTTGGTTTAATCCGCTAATAAACGCGAATAGATCTGTGATCTCTGTGTCCACTGTGGCTTTCTTATTATATATCGATGAATAGCGGGCTGTTATATTCTCACAATGACCTGTGCGAAGTTAAAAATGAATTTCACTATTAATAGATTCTTTACTGAAATTCTTCTGATCGTGAAAATGCAGAAAAAAAAAACAGATGCTATAATTTAATAATTCATAAAACGATTTAACAGTATTTTAGAGATTATTATGCCGCGCCGCCGCCGATTAACCGCCAGACTGCTTGATACCCTGACAGGTAAATATACCCATGATTACGGACTGCCTCCCGGAACCGTCTCTGAGGATGAAGAAAAAGAAGACGAAAAAATCACCTTCGAGGTTTTTGATTATAATACCGAAGAATATAAGACACGCAAACCCCGCACAGTGGCGGATACGTTTGACCCGGGTGAGCGGCTGCGCAACCGTTGGATTAATATTAATGGTATACATGATTCAGATGTTATCACAGAACTGGGTGAACATTACCGGCTGCATCCTCTGCTGCTTGAAGACATAACCAACACGGCCCAGCGGCCCAAGTTTGACGATTATGAAAGTCATTTATTTGTCATTATTAAAATGCTGCAATATAATAAACGGCGGCGGGAAATAGACATTGAGCAGATTTCTCTGATTTTAAACCGCAACACGGTTATATCCTTCCAGGAAAAGGCGGGTGATGTGTTTGATCCAATCCGCCAAAGAATCAAGCGCAATCGCGGACGTGTGCGGAAAACCGGCTCTGATTATTTATTATACAGTCTTATTGATATGATCATTGATCAATATTTCATTGTCATGGAGCATGTCAGCGATGAAATCGAAGATTTGGAAGAAGAACTGGACCTGCATCCATCCCAAATCATTTCTCATAAAATCCATAAGTTAAAAAAAACACTTCTCTTTATCCGCAAGTCCGTGTGGCCGCTGCGGGAGGTGCTTTCCGTTCTGCAGCGCTCGGATAATCGTCTCATTAAGGCGGCAACCCGCCGTTTTATCCGTGATGCCTATGAACACACAATTCATGTAATCGAAAGTCTTGACACTTTCCGTGATATGCTTTCGGGAATGCTCGATCTTTATTTATCGTTTGTCAGTAACCGGCTGAATGAGGTTATGAAAGTGTTGACTGTCATCACGACCATATTCATTCCACTTTCTTTTGTCTCCGGCGTATATGGTATGAATTTTAAATTCATGCCGGAGGTTTCATGGCGCTACGGCTATTTCGTCATCCTTGGTGTGATGGCTCTGATTGCCGGTTTGATGGTCGCGTATTTCCGAAGAAAGAAATGGATTTAGCTCCTCGGAAGGTTTTGCTGGTAATTCAGAAAGGCGGACGTTTGCAGGTGGCTTTGTTATCTATAGTCACCGTGGAAGGGTTTCGTAACCAGTAACTCATTCGGACGTTTGCCACTGCCATCCTGGCAGCGGCTACACTCGGAAAGAATGAAAAAAATGTGGCATCCTGCCATTTTTTCATTCTTTACGCCTCATGAATTACTGTTTACGAAACCCTTCCACTTGGTCAAAGAAATCAATACTACTGCTAAACAACCTTCGCTCTGAATTACCGACGTAACCCTTCGAGTGACTATAGAAAATAAGGTTCTTTCGTGTTTGAATTACAAACCTCGTATATATCAAACTACAATGTTAATGGATCTTCCACTTAAACTTATGCGCATATGCCAGAGATAATGATGATTTATAACATTGTTTTAATAGTGCCGGCTCGCCGCTGTTTCCTCCATCCCAGATTGGCCAGACGGTATGGATGACATATTTAGTCTGTAAATTATAACCTGAAGTGATCTTTGCTTCGCCGGTATTATAACCGTTCAAAGATCTGCATTCTTTTATCAGACCAGGCCCGGCAGCACGATGGATTGCGCCATCAACACCGCCACCACCGAGCAGTGATTGATTGGCTGCATTAACTATTTACGAAACCTTTTCACCATCGCAGTCACAAATCCCAAAAACAAAGGCGCAGGACTTTCCAGCCGTGATTTGAACTCCGGATGCGCCTGTGAAGCAATAAAAAACGGGTGCGTGGGTAATTCAAGAAACTCCATGAGTTTTGCGCCGTCAGTCCGGTGATGCCAGCCGGAAAAAACCATTCCCTTTTTTTCCAGTTCGGCGGCATACCTGGGAGAAACCTCATACCGGTGCCTGTGGCGTTCGAGAATAATATGCTGGCTTCCGTATGCAATTCCAAGTCTGAAAAGTTCGTCAGGTTTTTTTAACAACAATTCAATTCTCTCTTTGTCTTCTTTCAGTCGTCCCTGTTGGCGGTACAGCTGGTACACTCCGCTTTTCGGATCAAGAATAGCAGCGTAGGATCCAAGTCTCATTGTGCCTCCGTATTGATTCTGCTGCAGGATCTTTTTTTGTGCGGGCAGAATATCAATAACCGGATGTTTAGCGCGAGGCGCAACTTCTGTGGTATGGCTGCCGGTCAAACCGCAGACATTTCTCGCGTATTCCACCACCGCTAGCTGCATTCCGTAACAAATACCGAGGAAAGGCACCTTTTTTTCCCGTGCCCAGGTTATGGCTTTAATTTTTCCTTCTACACCGCCGGCCCCGAAACCTCCTGGAATCAGAATGCCGTCAAACTCAGACAGTTCCTCCTCCGTCCGCCCGGTCTTTTCAAGCCGTTGCGCATCAAGCCAGGTAATAGCTACTTTTGTTCCCGCATGGGCTGCGGCATGCTGCAGGCTTTCATTGATGGAAACATAGGCATCTGTCATACCAAACGAGCCGCTCGCTGTATACTTACCTACCATGGCTACTTTTACCACAGGTTTTGCTTTTTGAGTCATCGCCGCAAGTTCTTCCCATCGCCGCCATGACGGTTTTTTTCTGGCGGTGAGGCCGAAGTGGCGGAGTATCTTGCGACCGAGATTATCTTTTTCGAGGGTCTGTGGAATATCATATATTGATTTAAGGTCGGGCGCGCTGATTACGTGGTCTGTTCTGATATTCGCGTACGTTTCTATCTTTTTTTTACGCACGAGGTCAAGCGGTTGATTTGCTCGGCAGATAATAAAATCAGGAATTATTCCGCTTTCACTCAGCTGCCTTATCGCCTGTTGCGTGGGCTTGGTTTTCATTTCATCGATATGTCCGGGAACAGGAAGGTACGTTACAAGAATATAGCCTACACTTCGCGGGGGAAGTTCGCGTTCCAGACTTTTCATGGCAAACAAAAACGGAATATTTTCATAATCTCCGATTGTGCCGCCGATTTCAATCAGCACAAAATCATTTCCGGTTCCCGCCTGACGCACCCTTCGCTTGATTTCATCAGGAATATGGGGTATGAACTGCACGGTTTGACCAAGGAATTCTCCGCGTCTTTCACGGTCAATTACTTCTTTGTAAATCTGGCCGGTGGTAATATTATTGGCGCGGGGAATATCCAGTCCCAAAAAACGTTCGTAATTACCGAGATCCTGATCAATTTCTCCGCCGTCATCGGTAACCCAGACTTCACCGTGTTCGGTAGGCCGTAACGTTCCTGCGTCATAATTTATGTAAGGATCAATTTTTATCGCGGTTACGCCATAACCGTACTGCTGCAGTATTTTCCCAAGACTTGCAGTGGAAACACCTTTCCCTACGCCGCTTATAACACCGCCGACAACTACAATGTATTTTGTCATTTCCATATCCTTTTACAGTTTTTAATAAGTATTATAATTAAGTATGTTAAATATTCTGATGATATTCCTGTAGTGAAGCGATCTCAAGACAGCCGATTTCCCGGTACACACGTATTCCTTCAACTGCCGCTCTGGCCGCTGCGGTTGTAGTAATATACGGCACACCGTAATGCAGTGCCGTTTTCCTGATATAGGAATCATCGGTTTGACTGTCTTTTCCAAACGGGGTGTTGATTACCAGATCGATCTCTTTTTTTCGTATTGCATCGGTTATCGAATTTTTCCCTTCATTAAGCTTTTCGATAATTTCAGCCCTTACACCGCGCAATTTCAGAAAATCAGCTGTTCCTTTTGTTGCAACGAGTTTAAAACGCATCCGCTGTAAATCCCTGGCCACATCAGCAATTTCTTCCTTATCTTTTTCAGCAATCGTTAAAAGAACGGTACCTCCGGCAGGAAGATGCGTACCTGCTGCCGCCTGACTTTTGTAAAATGCCAGACCAAAGGAACGGTCGATTCCCATTACCTCACCGGTTGATTTCATTTCAGGCCCGAGAATCATATCAACCCCGGCAAACCGTGAAAAAGGCAGGACAGCTTCTTTAACCGAGACATGAAGAACAGCGCTTTCCGGCGGAATATTCATACGGCTGAGTTTTTCTCCCGCCATTACTCTGGCTGCGATTTTGGCGAAAGGAATGCCGCGCGCTTTACTGACAAAGGGCACTGTACGCGATGCGCGGGGATTAACTTCCAGTACGTATACCACATTGTTTTTCACTGCGAATTGAATATTTAACAGTCCCTTTACTTCGAGTTCCATAGCGATTGCGTTAGTATCCCGCCGGATTTTATCTATTAGATACGGTCCGAGAGTATAGGGCGGCAACACACAAGCTGAGTCTCCGGAATGAATACCTGCGGCTTCAATGTGTTCCATAACTGCGGCTATACAGGTAGTGTCTCCGTCTGCTACCGCGTCAACATCTACTTCAACCGCGTCTGCGAGAAATTTATCTATCAGTACCGGATGTTCCTCCGATGCGGAAACCGCTTCGGTAAGAAACCGTTCCAGACCAGAATCATCATACACAATACGCATAGCTCTGCCGCCAAGAACATATGAGGGACGGACCAGTACGGGATACCCTATGTCGCGGGCAATTGTAAATGCTTCATCACGTGAAAAAGCTGAACCGTTAGGCGGCTGGTTAAGCATTAGTTTTTTAACCAAAGCAGAAAATTTTTCCCGGTTTTCAGCCCGGTCAATTGCTTCTACACTTGTGCCGATTATCGGTGCACCCGCTTCTTCGAGTTGTCTGGCCAGGTTAAGAGGCGTTTGCCCGCCGAACTGAACGATAATTCCATCGGGTTTTTCACTGTCGATGATATTCATTATATCTTCAAAAGTAAGCGGCTCAAAATACAGTTTATCGGAGGTGTCATAATCGGTTGAAACTGTTTCAGGGTTGGAATTGACCATGATAGTTTCATAACCCATTTGTTTCAGGGCAAATGCGGCATGACAGCAGCAGTAGTCAAATTCAATTCCCTGCCCGATACGGTTCGGTCCGCCGCCGAGAATTACCACCTTTTTTTTGAAATTACTCCGGCTTTCATCTTCCTGTTCGTAGGTGGAGTAAAAATATGGTGTAAAAGCCTCAAACTCAGCGCCGCAGGTATCAACCAATTTATACACGGGAATAATTCCTGATTTCTTTCTTTCCGCGCGGATTTCATTTTCAGTCCTCCTGCACCATGCCGCAATTTGCCGGTCGCTGAAACCATATTCTTTTGCCAGGCGCATACTTTCAGACGAAAGCACTTTTTTTTCTGATATTTCAAGGCGCAGGGACTTCTCCATTTCGGTTATTTCCTGCATATTGTAAATAAACCATGGATCAATGTCCGTAAGTCCGCAGATTTTCTCTACACTCCAGCCAATTTGCAGTGCATACTTTATGTAAAAAATTCTCGATGCATTCGGGATTTTTAACTTCTGTTCTATTTTTTCCTGTGGTATTTCCAATGCGTTCAGTTTATTATCAAAACCAGAGTGTCCTATTTCGAGTCCGCGGAGCGCTTTCTGCAGTGCTTCTTTGAACGTACGCCCTATTGCCATAGTTTCGCCGACACTTTTCATGGATATTCCGAGTACATCTTTCGCATCCGGAAACTTTTCAAAAGTGAACCGCGGAATTTTTACCACGCAGTAATCAATACTAGGCTCAAATGATGCAGGTGTCTCTGCGGTAATATCATTTTTGAGTTCATCAAGCGTGTAGCCTACCGCAAGCAGTGCGGCAATTTTAGCAATGGGAAACCCGGTGGCTTTACTTGCCAGAGCAGAGCTCCTTGAAACCCGGGGATTCATTTCAATTACCACTTGTCGCCCGTCTTTTGGGTTAATGGCAAACTGTACATTGGAGCCCCCGGTATCCACGCCGATTTCACGTATTATCGCTGCAGCCGAATCGCGCATCTGCTGGTATTCCCGGTCACTGAGTGTCTGCGCCGGAGCTACAGTAATTGAATCTCCGGTATGAATACCCATAGGATCAAGATTTTCAATCGAACAGATAATTACTACGTTATCTTTTTTATCCCGTATTACCTCGAGTTCATATTCTTTCCATCCCTCAATTGATTCTTCTATCAGGACCTCAGAAATGATACTGCTCGCTAAGCCGTTTGCGGCGATTTGTTCGAATTCTTCTTCGGTAGAAGCAATTCCGCCGCCGGTTCCGCCCATTGTAAAAGCCGGCCTGATAATAAGCGGGAGCCCGATTTTTTTCTTCAGTCGGCGCGCTTCCTGCATATTATGGGCCAGTCCGCTTTCCGGAAGTCCCATACCGATTTTCTGCATTGCCTGTTTAAACAGCGAACGGTCTTCTCCTTTTTGAATAGCTTCTATGTTTGCGCCGATTAATTCGACGTTAAATTTATCCAGTACACCGTTTTCATGCAGTTTCATTGCTGCATTAAGTGCGGTCTGTCCGCCGAGTGTGGCAAGCAGTGCCTGTGGTCTTTCCCTGGAGATGATTTTTTCGAGTATTTCCGGAATAATGGGTTCGATGTAAGTTGCACGCGCGAGTTCAGGGTCAGTCATAATCGTAGCCGGATTACTGTTCACGAGAATTACCTTATACCCTTCAGCTTTCAGTACTTTGCAGGCCTGGGAACCTGAGTAATCAAATTCACACGCCTGACCTATTATAATCGGGCCGGAGCCGATAATCATAATTGTTTCAATATCCGAACGTTTTGGCATAATTCATTTCCTGTTTGTTTTCATCAATTCAATAAAGTTGTCAAATAAATATCCGGTGTCGTGCGGACCGGGACCGGCTTCGGGATGAAATTGCACCGCAAAAACCGGTAAAGTTCTGTGGCGTATTCCCTCAAGAGTCTGATCATTGAGATTAATATGGGTAATCTCCACATCTTTTTCCGGCAATGAGGAAATATCGCAGCAGAAACCGTGATTTTGTACACTTATAGATACTTTCCCGGTGGCGAGGTCTTTAACGGGATGGTTGCCTCCGTGATGACCGAATTTCAGTTTGTACATAGAGCCGCCCATAGCCATAGTAATCATGTGCTGTCCCATGCATATACCGAAAAGAGGTACTTTCCCGAAAAGTTCTTTGACAGTCTGCACCGCATAGGGAATGCCCGCAGGATCGCCCGGGCCATTTGAAGCAAGCACTCCATGAGGCTGTAATCCGAGAATTGTTTCGCTTGAAGAGGATGCGGGCATGAGAGTGACCTTACAGTGACGCTTCTCAAGTGAACGCAGAATATTGTATTTGACTCCAAGGTCGAGTACAACGACATGGTATTTTTTTTCATTATCAGGAAGTTCGTTCCATTCCGTGGAGTGAGCACATGTAACCTCTTTTACCAGGTCTTGTCCTTCAAGGCCGCGGAATTCATTTGCTTTGGAGATTAACTTTTCTTTATTACCTTCTTCGGTGGAGATCACCCCTTTCATTGCTCCGGCAAGACGGATATGCCTGGTCAGCCTCCGGGTATCAATTCCCTCAATGGCTACTATTTTGTTTTCTTTAAGATAATCACTCAAACCAAGGCTTGACCTGAAATTAGAGGCTGTTTTGGAACACTCTTTCACGATAAGTCCTTCTGCCTGAGGACGGCATGATTCGCTATCAGCTGGATTTGTACCGTAATTACCGATGAGGGGATAGGTCATTGCCACCATCTGTCCCCTGTAAGACGGATCAGTGAGTATTTCCTGATATCCGCTCATACTGGTATTAAACACTACTTCACCAGCTGCCTCACCGTGTGATCCGCAGGCAAGGCCCTGAAAAAAAGTACCGTCTGCGAGGGCTAAATATGCTTTCATTGATTTAATTGTGTCTCCTATAAATTACAAAATTATGTATACTCTCTGATATTCCACTGTCCTGAAGGTAATTGTTTCGTGGAAAGAAAGTCGGTTTTAATTCTGCCACCTTCTACACTTATGCGTTCCTCAATAATGTGGAGCAGTATCGGTTCATCCGGAAATGCGCGTACCATATAGACCAGCAGAAGCAATGCCTTTTCTATTCCGTCTCCTCGGCGGAAATTCCATACTTCATCCGGCTGCGCAATACGGCCCGGTCCATCATAAATAGATTCACTGGCAAAAGAATTGAGAAGTGTAATACACGTCTGTACATCCTCTGCGCTGATTATTGTTTTGCCGTTCAGACATACAGGATTACGCTGCAGTGCAGTTTTGAGATAAATTCCGAAATCAGTACTGCGCGCATCGCGGTAGGCATACCAGGCGAGATCGGCGGTGAGATTATGCGGCCGCAGCGCGGTTATATGGGAGATTATTTCCTCCCGTGACATATCTGACTTTAAAATAAATTTATCACGATCCGGCGAAAATCCTTTTGAAGCGGCAAGGGGAAGCCTGGGTATTACCATGCAGAAATTTATCAGTTCAGTGAGTACATTATCATTTTTCAGGCAGCCGCAATTACATTGTTTTTTCATTGCTTCGATTTCTGTTTTATTGCGCACATCAACAGGGTTTGAATCGAGGAAAAGTTCGACAGTATTCAACAAAACACGGTCAGAAATCGGTTCGGAAAAAAATTCTTCCGCATCGGCTTCAGAAAGAAGTTTGTCGCGCGTATCGTCGGTCAGTTTATATGCAGCGTTTCCGTTTTCATACGCAAATGCCCTTTCAAGCGGAATAAATTTTTCATGACCGTTAATTACCGCTGCAAGCTGAAAGCAGTTCTGATATTCGGGATGTGCTCTGAGGAAATTTCCGAGAATTGGCGCAGTAAGCGTGTGCGTAAGAAATGCGCTGATACGGTCACTGAACGCGGCGTATTGACCGGGATCGATGGTTGCATCTTCATACAAGGTATGAATGTACCCGCTCACGTGACCAACATGCGTTACTGTCTCATGCTCAAGCGCGCGGCGGGCCTGACCGGAAAGTGCGGTACCGTTACACCACATGGTTTTTGTCACAAGCCGCCTGTTATTGGTAAGAATTCCATCTCCGGCCATAATGAAGTTCTGGGAATGAAGCGGTGTGGCGAGCATAAAAATATCGTTAAGTGAAATGCCTCCGATTATAAAAAGTGCCGCGGAATAAAGTGCCGAAAGAGACACGCACTCCCCCGCTCCGGAAGAATATCCCGGTCTGTGTATAAACGCATCCATTGCTTCAATTGTTTCGGTTTTCCAGTAAGGAATAATATTACCTGCATATTTATCGAGCCCAAAGTGGCGCCGGATATCAATATCAAAGTAGTATTTATCACCTTCATATCCAAAAAGCGCATTTGACTGCGCGAGCGCCTCGGGACTGACAAATGCACGGAACCGGTTTAACTCCTTTTCAGTTTCAGTCAGCCCCCATGTTTCGAGATCAAGATTAAACGAGTAATGATCCATTATATACTGTTTAATGCGCTGCACTTTCCGGTTGAGATTCATTTTTTGAATATCTTTAAACCATGGGTCGTCGCGCCACCGCCATATCTTCGGCGACATGATATTTGCGAGAACAAGCGCATACATAAGACGCGGAAAAATAAAAACTTCCATATCGGAAAGTGTGACCGCAGAGGACTGCATTTCCTGCTGAGCAGCTGGGTTTTTTTCCGGGGACAGCATTATTCTTCCTTATTCTTTTGTTTTTCTGCTCACAAGATATTTTTTTAAAATATTCGGATTGTCTTTAAGGCGGTAGAAGCTCACACCTTTATCACGGCTTGCAAGTTTTATTTTTGAATTACCGATAACCACAACTGTATCGGGATAGATGTCGTTTTTAACTGAAAGAGCAGATTCGGTCTCGTGGTTAAGTTCGGAAAGTATTTCATCGGCTTTTTCTTTCATCAGTTTGACCGCCCGCGCCATTTCGTTTTTATGCGCGAGAATACCCGCGTATTCACGTTTGAGCTTGTCGTTAAACTGGTCGGTGTGTGCCTTTATTTTTTCGAATTTGGCGATTACCAGATTTGCACGGATGATTTTATCCCGGAGTTCTTTTATTTTGGTAATCAGCTCGTTATATGTTTCTACTATTTTAAAATTTACGCCGATTTCGATTGTGGATTTCGCGCCGCTCGGATTGCCGATATTAAACGCGTTAACATGTTCCATTGCCTGTATATGACTGCCGAGAATAAAACATTTATCCTTGTCGGCAAATACTGATTTCTGACAGGCTACTTTGCTGTTCAGAATAGCTTTTTCGACTGAGACATTCCCGCCGGTGTGAATATTGCTGTTTTCGATAAATTTAGCCTGAAGATTGCCGGTACAACTCACCAGACCTTTTTCTTTGGTAAGTATACCTCCTTCGCAAATAATGTTTCCATCCACCTCAACTGAGCATAAGCCGATATTGCCCTTTACGTATAAGTCTCCCTTGATTTTTACTTCAAGACCATCTTCGATATTATTATTGACGGTGACATTGCCCTCAAACATGAGGTTACCGAAGGCGATATCAAGATTATCGATTACTTTGACCTGGGCAACCTTGATAGTTTGTTTTTCTTTATCATAGGCTATTTCGCCGTTCAGTTCAGAAAAATATTTTTTTATTCCGTTTTCGCCATCCTCGGCCCTGATGCCTTCGAGAATTTCAAGCTTTACCGGCAGACCGTCAGATGCGGGAATGTCTTTTCCGTACACATCTTTCCCGACCTGTTCTGCTTTCTGCGGAGGATACAAAGTAAAGAGGTGTTCGTCCTTGACGGAATTAATTACGTTTTTTTTCCGACGGTAATCTATCCGGCCGTATGCGTCTTCTGTCATAGTCCCGTCAGCTTCAAGCGTTTTTACAAATTCAAGGGAACCGTCTTTGCCGTTTATGGCGGGAATTCCTTCAGCAATCAGAAAATCGATGATATTCGCACTGTTCTGCAATATTTCAATTTTTTCTGTAATTGCATCTTCTTTTATGCCGTATACTATTTTTGCCTCAGCGAGAGAGTCCTGAATATCGGGTATAGTGAGTTCATTTCCCGGACCAACCCTCGGAGTGAGGGCAGCAAAAGCCTTTAGACTGTCCGGCGATACGGTTATTTTACAAACGGCATTACTGCACTGCACCAGTGAAAATTGTGTTTCATTTCTTAACGCAAGTCCGGCATACTCGGGTGTAAAAATAACTTTATCACCGTCTGTTTTTTTCCGGACATGGCTTCCGGCCTCAAATGGATTTGAGCCGGCTGTGGCTTTTAATTTTTCTCCGGTAACGGTTTGTCCGTCCTGACCGCTGGTTGCGTCTAAGACTGTGGCAATTACCTGATCTGCCGCAGCAAACGCGCAGGGGTATTCAATTTCCTGTCTGAGACCTGCTTCCTGCCATGTCTTAAATTCCAGGCTCTGCACAAGCGCCGCGTTTTGACCGTTTACTGCAGGCATACCTTCTGCAATGACAAAATCATTAATAGATTCTCGCTTTTTATTGTATTCCTTAACTGTTTTGATAATCAGCTCTTTGTTCAGACCGAAGACAATGCCCATATCCGCGCATTCGCCGAAAATATCTTTTTCGCTTAATGCATGCGGATAGTCTTTTCCCGGATCGATGACTGAGAGAAGTACTTTCATTTTATCCGGACTGATAGTAAGAGTATGCAGTTTTCGTTTCGGCACATCAGCAGGTTTTGGTTTTGCATCATCAGTTTTTTCGGACAGATCGTGTATTATTACTTTTTTCGGACCGATTTTGTGTTCTATGTCCTGCGCGAGTACCTTAAGATCGATATGGCCGATTTCAGAAGAAAGAGATTCTGCTTCTTTTTCAAGATTAGCTATTTCTTCATCGATGTCAGTGGTCTGATTTTCCGGTGCCGAAACCTTTATTGCCTGCGGCCGGCCGGGTTTATCAGTTTTATTTTTTTCTGTCATAAAGAGATGCGGAGTATAAATGTGTAAATAATGATGACAACAATTATTTTATTTGTACAATGTTAAGACCGTTTTGACCTACCGAAATCTCAGACGCTGCGGCCGGTTCTTCTATTTTATATTCCTCGCCGCTGAACACGCACACAAGCGGCGGGAAAAGCTGTTTCTGGATGGTGACTTTTACCGCATTCATTTCCGCATTATACATACCGGATGCAATATGATTAATTTTTTCGGTTACTGTTTTTATCTGCTGCAGAATTTCATCTATCCGTAGCGGTTCCGCATTTGTCTGAGTTAACGCGTGGTGACGGTGTATGAGATCGTTTTTCTCATGTCCGAGAGTGATATAATCGGCAAAATTTCTGTAGTGATATCCGCAGTAAATTTTTGATGCCCTGGTAATGTTATTCTTTCCGATAAAAGCGCAGACAATATTTTTATACACTACAACTGTAGAAGCAATAAGAGAACCCGGCGCGCTGTCAGTACCTATTGTAAGTGTACCGAGTGTTTTTACAATACAGTTAAAAATATATTTTGCTGCAGAAAAATTTCCTTCGCATTCAAGAAGTGCATTTTCAGCGAATTTTACGGTAATACTTTCAGCAGCCCGAATTTTAGCCTTTCCGCGTCCTTTGATTGCGCCTTCGATTGTAATATTCTTTCCGGCTTTTATTTTTGCTGCGCCCACAGAACCTGAAACGGTAATATCACCTTCGCTTTCAACGGTAAAACCGTCGCATATATCTCCTTTTATTTCGATATCTCCGTTAAACCGTATATTGCCGGTTTCATATGATACGTTTTTTTCTATTACGAGCAGTGCTTCAACAAACGGTGTTCCATCCGGTTCTTCTTTTATTACACCCGATACGGTTGAATATATTTCTCCGGTTTCTTCGCGAAGCGCCGTATTCTTTCCGAGTTTTACTGCGCATGGTTTTCCGGGCATACCGGGAATAATCTGATCGAGTACATTTATTCCGTCTGATACGGGAGGCTCAGGAGGCATAACCCTCGCAATTAAAGTATTTTCGGCGATTTCACGGATTGAATTGAATTCGCGGTAATCAACTCGTGCCGATGAGTCGCCAGCAATGCTTTTTTGAGCCTGCTGCGTGAATACTTTTTCTATATAGCCGTCCTTCCCGTGTACCGGCATTGTCCCGGTTTTTACCGTAATGTTGTAAATTTCTGAAAGAGACCCGCTGTTAATTTTTTCAAGAGAATTCTGAATTAGTTCCTTATCGTAGTTTTTAATTCCGCGTGCAGCAAGCTCTTTTTCTGCAGTTTCGATGGTAATCTTGTCTCCAGCCTCATTTGCGGGCACGAAACTCACACGGACTTTCTGCATATCTTTTGATACGGTAACACTGCATTGACCGTCGACTTTGGGAATAATATCGAGTGTTTTGCCATCGATAATGCGGCCATACCCTTCAACAAGATTAATGTAGGTAATTTCATTTTCGTTTTTCTGCACCGCTATTTGATCGTCAAAAACAAGCTGAGGAATTTTGTATTTTTCTGTCCGGAGAGGCTGGATATCTGCCCCGAATACATCGGTACCCTTAGCCGCCTTTACCGGCATAATTACTTTTGCGATACGGCTTTTTTCGGGAAGCAGAATGTCAGTTCTTTTTTCTATCCGGAAAATTTCTTTTTTTTGTATTCCGGTTTCTTTTTTGCCGAATTTTCCGAATAAACCGCTTTTCTGCACAGGAGCGGCAGTTTCGATTATTTCACGGTGACGTATAATTTTAGTGAAACTTTTGTGCAAAAGCAGTTTTCCTGCAGCGCTTTCTACCGGCGGGGTTCCATGTGCAGCAAGAATGTTGGTCACCGGTTTGCCCCTGTTTTCGTTTAAGAGTTCGGCAATATCGTTCATTTTATCGGTTACCGCGCCGGAGTCGATACCCTTATCGGTAAGAAATTTTTTTATATCTTTTGCTTTTAATATTTCACCGAAGCGAAGCGGTATATCCGCATTGATGTATGCTTTTAATTTGAGCTTATCCGTATGGAGTTTAAGCACATCATTGATAGTAAGATCTGCGGCGAGATTTTGTTCGAGATGAAGATTTTCGATAGGGCGCTGAAACGTGGTTACTTCGTTTATTTTTTCTTTAAGCAGGTCGATATGAGGCTGATACTTGAAATTGAGTTTTGCGAGTTCGGCAGTAATCATCGGAAGAGTAAGAAATCTCCCGTTGCCGCGCTGGGGGTACAAATGAACTATCGCAGTGCTTTCATCTTCTGAAAGACTAACCCGTACAGACGCGTTTTTATGTTCCGTTTTTAACGGCACGCTCCCTCCCCTATTGGGCGCAAAAATATTCTCTTCGAAACCATGCTGGCGCTGACTTATTATAGCATTAAACTACGCGCTTTGGGATTAAAAACATGTATTTTTTTAAAAAAAAATTACCTGATAAAAAAAAAAATATATGTTAGAATGATTTTCAATTACAGAGGAACGGGATGCATGGAACGAAGAACTAAAAATTCCTGGCTTATTAAATTAGCGCTTACTATTGCCGGCAGAAAACTACAAAAAACGCTGAAAAAAGAAAGTAAAAACTGTCAAAAAGCGCAAACACGGGTATTATCAGATATTTTACGCTACGCGGAAAACACAGAATACGGTCTTGCGAAAAACTTCTCTTCAATTCATTCAATTGCTGAGTATCAAAAGAACGTACCTATTAACGAGTATGATGATTTACAACCTTATATTCTCCGTCATACAAAAGGCGAACAAAATCTACTCTTTCCCGGCAAACCCATTATGTACGCAACTACAAGCGGCACTACGAAAGAACCGAAATGGATACCAATTACTGAAAAATATTACCGTGAGTGTTATAACGGCTTGTCCAAACTCTGGTTTTATTCACTGCTAAAGGAACATCCCACCGTGTTTGACGGGGTTGAAATGTCCATCGTCGGCAAAGCCATAGAAGGTTTGACCGATGACAATACTCCGTACGGATCTTTTTCGGGTCATACATATACAAACATACCAAAATTTCTCAAAGAAGTGCATGTCATTCCCGATTTGGCCTACAGCATTGACGATTACTACAGCAGATACTATATATTTCTTAGATTTACTCTGCAGTATCACATCCGCCTTTTAATTACCGGAAACCCCAGCACCTTGCTTGAACTACACAATATTGTTACTCAGCGGTTTGACGAATTAGTCCTTGATATTGAAAAAGGCACATTAAAAGACGATCTCAAAATCAGTGTAAAAGAACGTTCTGAGCTGATGCTGCTTCTGAAACCGTTCCCGGCGCGGGCTGCTGAACTGCGGGCGCTGAAAAAGCAGCATGGATCGCTCCTTCCGAAACATTACTGGCCCACACTGCAGACCATTGTTACCTGGAAATGCGGAAACAGCGGACTTTACCTCGAACGGACGCATGGGTATTATCCCGAAAGCACCACTATACGTGAATTCGGTTATATTGCCACCGAGGCCCGCGCAGGAATAATTCTTCATTCCAGTCAGGTGCCGAGTATAATGGCCTGCCATCTCCTCTTCTTTGAATTCATCCGGGAAGAAGATTGGGGTAAACCTGACGCGCGCATGTATGGAGCATGGGAACTCGAAAAGGGAATAGACTACTATGTACTTGTGACTACACCAAGCGGTCTGTACCGTTACAATATGAACGACTTACTCAGGTGCGAAGGCTATTTTAATGAATTTCCCCTCATGCGCTTTATTCAAAAAGGAGCCGGAGTTACCTCACTTACCGGCGAGAAACTCCACGAAGAGCAGTTCTTCAGCGCAGTACAAAGCGCCGCTCAGCATTTGTCCATGCCCGCCAGTTTTTATATTGGTTTTGCTGACAGCGCCCAATCCTGTTACCAGATTTTTATAGAGTTTGCAACAAATCATAACAGTCATAAACTCGCAGAATTCGCGAATCTTATTGACGAAAAAATGAAAAAATATAATATCGAATACAAATCAAAACGGGAATCCAGACGTCTTAAACCGCTCATTCTGCATCCTCTTAAGGAAAACGCATTCGAATGTTTTAAACATGAATGCATGTCCAGGGGGTTCCGCGATGGTCAATTTAAACTTACGCATCTTTTACAGGATAATCACAGAATGGAAATGTTCAAAAAACTTATTGCAGACAATGCAGTATATACCTCACAATAATCAGATAAAAAAATGCGCACCGCAGAAAAAAGGGCTGACTGCAAGGTTAATTATAAAGCAGTAGTTTTCGATTTAGACGGTACGCTCTATTGTAAAAAACATTTAACACTCCGGATTTGTTTTCATTGTCTGCGCAGTCTTAATTTCATTAAAAACATGCAGGCTGTCCGTGATGTTTTTAAAGGCACTGACTTCAGTACTCAGGAAAAATTATATGAAAATTTTTTTAATGAACTGGCGTGCAGATGCAGGAAAACTCCCGAAACAGCCATGGATTGGTATATGAACAGGTTTTATCCGGCTTTCATCCATGTATTAAAAAAACATTACCGCCCCGCAGCCGGTGTCGAATCACTTCTGCACTGCCTCAAAGCAAAAAATATCAGCGCAGCTGTATATTCCGATTATGGTTTTATCCCTGAAAGGCTCCGGGCGATCGGCATTGATCCTTCACTCTTTGTTTTTACCATTTCTGCTGAATCCTGCGGCGCATTAAAACCCGCACCGAGACCGCTTTCCGACCTGGCAAAAAAAATGCACTGTGATTCTTCCCGGGTACTTGTCATCGGAGATCGGGACGATACGGATGGAGAAGCTGCAAGAAAGTGCGGCATGAAGTTTGCATGGTACCGGGGCGGCGATATTGACACTTTTGTCCGCCCGATGTTATGATACTCTGCTGTATATGACAAACTGGTACCACTATTTTACCTGGAAAACTGCAGCGATCACTTTCTGCAGATATTTAACCATAAAATATAATGCTTTTTATAAATTTATAGATTCCGAACCTGAACCGCCTTTTTTTATGTTTGCAAATCATGCACATAAGCACGACCCTTTTCTTATCGGCGGGCATATACAGCATCCGCTTAATTATATGGCAAATGTTGAAGCCGTTTCACCATTTAAGGCTTTTTGGGGCCATCTTATCGGAGTGTACGGCAAAAAAAAAGGGCTTCCCGATTACCGCGCAGTAAAAACTACAGTGTCTCTGATACGTGCAAATCACGCAATCGGCATTTTCCCGGAAGGCGATCGTTCATGGGACGGCCGGAACACACCGGTAATGCCCAACGCGGTGGATCTCTTAAAAAAACTGCGCTGTCCGCTGAGAATAGTCCATCTTGCCGGTAATTATCTTTCATGGCCGAGATGGGCTGATTTCCCGCGACATGGCAAAATTATTTTAACCTACCGGACTATTCAGGCAGATAAAATACATGAAATGTCCGCCTCTGAACTTACAAACACGATTAATCAAATTCTTTCACAAAACGATTTTTCAGATCCGGAATTAAACAAAATCGAATATTCAGGAAAAAACACCGCGCATGGCATCGCAAGAGTATTATGGCTTTGTCCCAAATGCAAAAACCAGGATTGTCTTGCAGGAAATCTCGATATCATCAGCTGCAGTGTATGCGGCGAATCCTGGAACATAGACGCAAACTGCCGTATTGCCGGCGGATACGGCGGTTTCCCAAATTTGCAGCAATGGATGGATTTTCAAAAAAATGAAGCTGCGGAAGGAATTAAAACCATCCCGACAGGTCAACACATTACGAAAACAAAGAACATATCATTCAGCATACTTGACCCGAGATCTGACAACCAAACCGAAAAGGGCTCTTTATTTCTCTTTTCCACTCACCTCGAATTCCGCCCGTTGAACAACACATCTCCGGTCATTACGGTACCTTTGTCAGAAATCAAATACTACATCGATAATTTTAACCATAGTTTTATATTCGGCAATGAAAAAACCAGATACAAGGTTTTTTTTTATGGGCAGTCTGCACTTAAATTTATCACAATGCTTGATGCACTCAAGATATAAAAACGCGCGCAATTAAAATGCGAAAGCTGTTTTCTTTTCTTATTAACTTTCTCTCACGGCATACCATAGTATCACTTCTCATCATATTTACCGGCGCGGCGGTGTTGCTCCCTTCCCTGCGTGAGTTGAAATTAAAACCAAGTTTTCAGGACATGCTGCCGGACTCTTCTCCTGCAGTGATAAACATCAATAAACTTACCAGAATTTACGGCGGAGAAGGATATTTTCTTCTCACCATAGAACATGGAAGCATTGAAGGTCTATCCAATCAGCACGCTGTGTTTCCCGCACTGCGCTGCATCACCGAAGAACATTCGTCCAATAACCGGACTAACAGGTTTTTAGATCTGCAAAGACAATTCGCCGACGATCTTGCACCCCGCATCGAAAAAATTAAAGAAGTCGAATTTGTACGTTACCGCATCGATGACCAGTTCTTCAAACGAAACAGTCTTTTATATCTTTCAATCGATGACCTGAATGAAGTAGGCAGAAGAGCTGAACAAAAAATAAGATATGAAATCATGGTGCGAAGCCCGCTATTAAAAGACAGCGCCGGAAAACCGTATGTGTTTACGGTCCGCGATATTATGGACAAGTACGGCGTCAACAAAATCCGCAGATATCTGATCGATCAGGACGACAAAACTCTTATTATGCTTATTAAGCCAAACGGATCTCCGAACGATATGCAGTTTACTACGTCGTTAACGGAGTCGGTGTTTAAAGAAGTATCCGCTTTGCAGGAAAAAGAAAAATATCAGGAGCTCGTCATCGACGCCGGAGGGCGGTACTACGAAACATATCTCGACAACCGGCAATTAATGAATGATATTTCCCTGCTGACCAGTATTGCAGTTGCAGTTATATTGCTTATTCTGCTTTTATATTACCGCCGCATTAAACCGGTCATAATAATTTCTATTCCGCTTGCGTTTTCAATATACTTTAATTTTGTTCTCGCGCGTTATACCATCGGTCATCTTAATCTGCTCACGAGCTGGCTTACCGGAATCCTGATGGGGCTCGGTCTCGATTTCGGGATTCATGTGTATTCACGATATCTTGATGAACGGAGTACCTCGGGTCCTGAAGAGGCGCTGATACGCACATTTACTCATACCGGTACCGCATCAATTGCCGGCGCGCTGACCACCGCAGCCGCATTTTATTCCCTGCTTATCGCCCGGTTTCGGGGATTCTCCGAATTTGGTTTTATCGCAGGAAACGGAATGGTGCTTAACATATTGTGCATGTGTGTACTATTTCCCCTTATAATCCTTGTTTTTGAACGTCTGTCAAAATTTTCCAGACTATTTTGTATTCAGCCCGGGTCAAATAACCCTCAATCCAATCAATCAGAAATCGGTGTAAAAAAAAACAAACCACCAAAGATGCTTTACGGACGGATTGCCTTTTTTAATCCGATACTCAGGCTATTGTTTATTGCCGCAGTTTTTTATTCTTTTCAAACCGTAAAAAACGGAATTGGTTTTGAGTATAATTTTCAAAATCTAAAAGGCGAAAGCCGCACACTCGATACATTCAACGAAAAAATTGAACGTATTCTAGGTGTTACCGTACAACCAACGGTAATTATGACTGCAGACTACTCAGTTATGGAACAGTTATCACGCAGGTTTAATCCAAGAATGAATACTAATATCCATTACACAATCAAATCCGTACAGTCAATTCTTGCATATATTCCGGACAAACAGGATCAAAAATTAAAAATAATACAAAAATATGCTTCATTATTCAAAAATCATCCCGAGCTGGTGGCTGCAGCAAATGCCGCGGCAGGATACGATCTACGCCTTCTGCTGAATGCCGGACAGATATCCATCCATAATCTCCCGACGGATATGCAGCGTGATTATCTGACAGCGGATAAAAAATTATATTTTCTGCTCGTACATGGAAACCGGGTTATCTTCGAAAACCTCAATGCATATATTGACTTTATTGATGAACTCACCGCATTACAGATAGACGGCGCAAAGTATGAAGTTGCGGGCATAGCATTTGTGATGGTTGAGATTATCAGACTGATATTCAATGAGGGACCGCGTATACTTGCATTCTGCGGATTTTTACTTTTATTTACATGTATTTTTCTATTTCGAAACATAAAAGATATTTTTATAATTTTTGCTTCGTTACTCAGCGGCATTCTGTTTATGCTCACATTCATGGTGAAAATGAATATGACTTTCAATATTCTGAATATTATCGCACTGCCGCTGCTTCTTGGAATGGGAATTGACAGCAGCATTCATATCATACACCGGGTACGTGAAAATCCGCAGCAGTCCGCTGCATACTCTATGAACATGGTGTACCGTGTCATTATTCTGTCTTCCGTCACCACAATTCTCGGTTTTGCCGCTCTTTACTTTGCAGGTTTCGTCGGATTAAAAACAGTCGGTACCACCGCCGTGTGCGGACTTGCCGCGACACTACTTTCCAGCCTTGTGTTTTTACCTGCATTTCTCCCATGGTTGTATCCTGCTTCTCAAAAAAGAAAAACGGAGACTCAGGAAGATGGCAGCGGAATTTAAGATGCTACCAGACAAAATTTTATAATCTTCACAGCAATTTAAAAAAACACAAATAGTCAGGAAACAAATATTAGAGATAACCACGAATGGACACGAATTTTCTTATCATTTCTACAAAGTGTGTCAGGGAAATTTCACACAGAGGACGCAGAGGACACGGTGAGGGATTTTCTCTGTGATCTCTGTGTCCTCTGTGGCTTTCTTAGTATACGCCGGTCTGACCATATCCGGTATTATCATTTTACTTGTCTTTTATCTTGCCTGGCCAATACGCCGCGCACTTCCAACTGAAAGCGACATCAGTACCGCCCGCGGTCCTTTCTGGTATTTGTACTACGGACATAAGTATCTCAGACCTGTTGAACAGCCGGGAAAAGGCAGCAATCTTGCATTATATTTTGCGGAAATGCGCATGTTTTCTGTACACAGCAGCATCAAATCCCGGAAAATGAAGCGCGTATCCCTCGGTCTCACCGGCGATCTCATGTACCGGCGCGATTGTATAGGCGCCGGCGGTGAAAAACTATGGGAACTGGCAGGAAAAGATCTGTTTGATGCTGACTTTTGTATCGGTAATCTTGAATTTGCGGTAAACGATAAAAATATTATCGAAAAAATCGTTGACTATTCCGCTCCGTCTGCGGGGGCGACGCCTCTTCTTATTGCGCCAGGTTTCGGCCGGTTTCAGGCGGTGAGTGTAGCAAACAATCATATCAATGATTCAGGATGGGACGGAATTATCTCCACATGCCGGTACCTTGATGAAAATTCATTTATTCATTTCGGCGCAAACCGCACCAGGGATGAACAGAATAATTTTCCAATAATCACGGTTAACGGGCTGCGGATAGCCCTGCTCGGCTACAGTTTTACCCACAATAACCATCAGCTCGATCAGGAACACGCATACGGACTCAACCTCATTCGTTTTAATGCATTACATGACCGGGATTATGATCCTTCATTAATTCATTCACATATCGAACTCGCAAAACAAAGAGGCGCGCAGTATATAACCGCTTCGTGCCATTGGGGAGTAGAATTTGAGTGTTATCCGCCTGACCGGCTTGTCCGCCGGGCGCGGGCGCTTATGGAAGCGGGAATTGACTGTATTATCGGACACCATCCTCATATCCTCAACCCTGTTGAATTATACACCGCCACAGACGGCAGACAATGTGTGTGCTTCTACTCTCTCGGCAGCATTACCACGTACGCATTAATACGCCCTTTTCAGCATTTAGCCCAGATTGCACGCCTCGAACTTGAATATTCAGATGAAAAAACCGTGTACGTCCGCAACGTGTTCATGACTCCGACGTATCATCTTATTACAAAAGAAAACGGCATTCGTGCAAACCGGATACTGCCGTTACTGAGAACTGCTGAAATACTCAAAAGCGGTATGAGACCTGAGTATATATCAAAACGCAAAGCGAAAATAATTTTCGAAATAGAGAAATTTTACCGAAGGCATTTCATGCAGCGCTGCCTTATTCACCGGTGAAAACTCGATAAAATATTCAGCTTGGCACGGTACTTTGCAACCGTACGCCTTGCTACATTAATGCCTTTTTTATTCAGATAGTTCACAATCATTTTATCGCTTAACTTTTTTTTCCCCTGGTACTCCCGGATAAAACCGCGAATTTCTTCTTTGATGGAATTTGCAGATACCACAGACCCTAAACGACCCTGTAATGAACTTGAGAAAAAAATTCTGAGCGGTACAATTCCCCATTCCGTATCGATATATTTACTGTTGACAATACGGGAAAGTGTTCCTTTGTTAATGTTGAGTTCTTCACTCAGATTAATCAGTTTATACGGTTTAAGCGCTTTAGGACCGTCAAAAAAGAAATCTCTTTGTATTTTAGTCAAAGCCTCTACAACTTTTTGAATATTTGATATTCTATATTCGATACTGCAGATAAGCACAAGCGCATTTTCTTCTTTTTCTTTGAAAAAAGACTGTAATCTTTCATTTTCTTTTAACTTAGTAAGATTTTTATATTCTGTGTTATATGATATCCGTGGTAAAATTTCGTTATTGATTGAAACAACCAGATCGTTGCCTTGCCGCTGGACAGATGCATCCGGAAAAACAAAATTGACGTTGATGCTGCTGTATTTTCTAGCCGGTTTCGGTTCAAGCAGAGAAATAAGATGCGCGGCCTCTTCTATGTCTGCGGCGGTCACATTCAGTTTTTTTGCAATCTCGGGAAATTTTTTTTTTTGAAATTCAGTGAAATAACCAAGGATAATATCTTTGGCAAGTTCATGCTGAAAATCGCTGTATAAATCGAGCTGTTTGGCCAGACATTCTCTGATATCGCATGCGGCAATGCCGGGCGGTTCAAAATTCTGAACCTCACCTAACACCTTCAGGCATAATTCCTCCGAAACAAGGCATTGTTCCCTGCACTCATAAATTTTATCCCTTGAAAAATATCCGTCATCATCAAGAGATCCGATTATATACTCCCCTACCCGGTACTCGCTTGAATCAGGAGTATACATAAGAGATAATTGTTCCATAAGAATACTGCTTAAATGAATTTCTTCTGAGGCTGTCCGTTCGATAATAGCCGTTTTATCCGAATGACTCTGCGGGGAATTTGCGATGTCATCACCTGACCGCTGTATTTCTTCATCGAAATCCTGCTGGAACTTTTCTTCGTCTTTTTGGTTTTCTTTTTCGGGATCTATTTTTACAGTTTCGGAAAATTCTTCCTGAAGGAAGGGGTTATCGGAAAGCTCATGCTGTATTTTTTCGATTAACTCAGGCAGCGGCATCTGCATAATCCTGAGGGTTTGAATCAGCTCCCGTGTTATGGTTATTCCCATAACCTGCTTCTGCGCAAGACTCAAACCATGTTTCATAAAGAAAAATCTTCTCCGAGGTATATCCGTTTCGCATCAGGATTTTGAATTAATTCCTGCGCGGTACCCTTAATCAGGACTTTCCCTTCTGACATAATGTAGGCGCGTGAAACTATTTTCAGAGTTTCACGCACATTGTGATCGGTTATAAGAATGCCGATATTAAGGGCCTGAATATCTATTATTATTGACTGAATATCTTTTACCGCAAGCGGATCTACACCTGCGAAAGGTTCATCGAGCAGAAGTATTTTGGGTTCGGTTGCAAGCGCGCGGGCGATTTCCGTTCTGCGCCTTTCCCCGCCGGAGAGGGTATGTCCTTTCTGTGTACGCACATGTGATATTTTGAACAATTCAAGAAGTTTGTTGCAACGCGATTCGATTTCATTCTGGTCCAGTTTCATTATTTCCAGCACCGCTCTGAGATTATCCTCAACGGATAATTTCCGGAACACCGATTCTTCCTGAGGCAAATAGCCAATTCCATGCCTCGCCCGCTGATACATCGGCAGATCGGTAACATCATTTCCGCTGCAGTACACTCTTCCGTCATTTGGACGTATAAGACCGACTGTCATATAAAAACATGTTGTTTTTCCGGCTCCGTTAGGACCAAGAAGCCCGACAATTTCCCCCTGGTCGACATGAAGGGAAACAGAATCAACTACTTTTTTTTTTTTGTAAATTTTTGTTACTTTATCTATGCTTAAACTGTACATTCAGAAATTCTGCCTTTTTAATATTGGTTATCTCATGGACTAAGCATGCTTTCGGCAATACTGCCGCTTATTTGGTTTTCCATAATTGCGGATTTATTATCAATGAAAAAATTAATTTTCTGGGCATAAAACGTCTGTCCTTCGATAGTAATGCGCGGATTTCCTGTGAGCACGCATTGTTTGTCAGTGAGATAATTGACCGCTAGCGCACCAAATGCGGTATGTTTTTCGGATGAAATAACCACATTACCTTTGGCATATAAAATATTTTCACTTTCAAATCTTTCAAAAGTATCTGCCATAAGCGTAAAATTTTCTGTACCGGATTTAAGGACAGGTTCCTTTTCAACAAAAATATAATTTAACGAAGGTTTATGCCTCGCATACTGACCGGTTATTATTATATCATCACGTGGCTGAACCATTTTAACATTTTTAAAACATTCATATACACTTTCATCGCCTCTGGCAGAGTAATGCACCGTATCGGCAAAAAGACTGTTGGTAAATTCGGTATTCTCTGCATCCGGCATATAGGCGGATACATTGCCTGAAAAATGAGTAAGTTTATGTTTTTGAAAATAAGTAATTTCATCTCCGTATGCATTCATGTCCGCATTATGTACCGCGCAGGTTTCTTTTAATATCAGGACTGCGGTATGTACGGTATAGTGAGCATTTGAACCGGTAATAGTTGTGTGGTTACTGCCGCTGAACTCAGTAAAACAAACGTTAGTGCAGGCATAGACAATATCGGGAATTCTTTCGTAACGGATAAGGTCAGCGCTGACTGATGCTGAATTGCTTTGGCTTGTAATGACAGGACTGTCATAAAAAAAAACCGTTTCATTCTGCAAGTGATATTCAAGTCTTCCGCCTCTGCCCGATACAGCCTGAACTGAATTTGTATACCAGACTTTTGTATGCGCGGTTATAACCCTTGTGTTATTATCAAGGATAATCCGCGAAGCAGTCAGCACACTATTTTTATGCTTTGCTCTTGCATTGCCTTTTAATATAACAAGATTTGCGGGCTTATCAAATGAGATTGTGTCTGCGGAATAGGATACCCTGTCGCTGGATTGCGCGTACATACATATTTGTAAAATAAGGCAGATGAATAAATTTAATTTCATTACTGTGTGTTTGTAATATGTACGCCGCCGCGTACTCTGCTCAGAAATCTGATTGTTTCAAGATTTTTATCCGCACACATACCGGTTCCCCGGACTGAATCGCCGTTTGGCCTCGTTACCTGTACCATATACGGAGAAAAAAGCATTTCAGTCTCATTTGACCATATGAAATATGATCCGGATACTTTAGTATCATTTGAAGAAACAATAACTACATTATTACTGAGTATAACATTTTTGCTGTCATTAAATAACAACCCGTCCTGACTTTTGATTAAAAGTGATTGCCGCTCTGCACTATCGTATTGAACCAGAGAAATATTATGCAGCTGTACAATATCCTGTCTGGAAAAAAAAAACGCATCGTCAGCAGTAAGAACCCACAATTTTTTTTTTAAACGGTAGTAATCAGTAACAAAACTTTTGATATGCACATCGGGAATAAATTCAGCGTTTGTCAATTCAGAATTTTTCCCCGGATTATATTCATACGGTGCGCATGAGTAGATAATTAAAAAAAACAGGGACAAAGCAGGAAAAAAAAAATTTGCCCCACACGCATATTCTGACAGGTTAATAACAGTTTTCATTTTTGCACAATGAAGCAATACCGGGATGATCCGGAGGATTTTCATGGATTTTTGCGGAATATTCGGAAAACGGTTCATCACCGAGAATAATTGTTTCACTGATTTTAATTTTTGGCGGACAAGGGTGACGGAAAAAATGGTAGGTGAGAGAATGATTAATCTGTTTATTATCTGAGTTTTTTTTTGTTAGGATTAATTCGCCCTGCCAATCACCGTTTTTACCAGGCTGAATAACCGGCACGACTGCATCTTTAATCGGCTCTTTTACTAATTCCTGCGTATGTCCGCCGATAAAAATATCGGGCCATGGACAGGCCTTTGCCAGTTTTTTATTGAAATCCACACCTCCATGAGAAAGAATAATGATAAAATCTGCTTTAGTTTTTACTTCGGTGTATATTTTTGTAAGCGCGCCGGCCGGATTGCCGATTGTGATTTTTGAAAGTGCGTCTTTGTCCTGGAAATATTTGAACGCATCAGGATCAATTATCCCTATAAATGCAACTTTCAGCACGCCGTAATTAACCAGGATATAGGGATTGATAACCTCCCCGGCGTCGGCGTGATTTACAGTAAGATTAGCCGCAGTTAATGGGAGCATTTTACCCAATGAGATAAAAAAATCAATACCGTTGACAAATTCCTGATCGCCGGGAACTATCGCCTGATATCCGACCAGGGATTGCGCTTTGGCCGCAACGGCACTTCGTTTTGCATCCGGATACACACTGAAAATATCTCCGGTTGATACAATAACGGCGTCCGGAACTTTTTCGCGGTAACTCTGAATAAACCCGGCACGCTTAATGACTCCCGACTTGGGGCTTGAAGGACAGCAGCATCCGTAAATATAGCCATTATCGGACGCGGAGAAAAGTATTGTTATTTTATGGGGCGCAGATGTGTAGACCGTAACAGGGTGATTAATCAATGCTACTGTAATGAGTGCAAGACAAATATGTTTCATACTGAGAAAATGCATTTGATATAATATTTAAAAAAATTTTAAATAATGACCACACACCAACAGCGACCTGTGCAGGCTGCCTTTTATAAACACATTAAATCATATAGAGCATAACATAATGGTGAAATTTCCGCAACTAAAAAAAATTAATTATAAATTATTGCATCTTTTTTGAGTACATAATACAAATATATAGCATGGATATGGAACAAATCGCATCTGATATCGGCCCCCGGCTTTACCGGTATTTCTACCCCGAATTCGGATCGACATCAGCCGAAGACATGGTGCAGGAAGTATTTATCAGGCTTATCCCCAAAATACAAAACAAAAAAATATTATCGTCCAAAGGCAGTATTTCAATGTATGCCTACGGTATTGCACGTAATGTACGGCGAGAGTTTCTTAAAAAAAATAAAAACGGCAGATTCTATCCGGATTCACTGGAAACTGTTCCGGAAGTTGAATTACACCGCACCCTCTCCACCGGGAAGGACGACATAATTGCCGATATAGATAATACCTTATCGCTTAACCGCCTGCGTACGGCCATCAATTCTTTATCAAAACATGAAAAAGAAGCAATTCTTCTTCTCATTGACTGGAATCTCAATCACGAACAAATAGCGCGCATTATGAAAATGCCTGTAGGTACAGTAAAAAGTCACTTACACAGAGCCAAAATACATCTTAAACAGCTTTTTACTCCGCATACTCCTGTGAACCTTACTGTACAAAATGAATACACAAAACAACGATAACCGCGACGAAGAACTTGAACGGATTATTTCTCCGTTCCGTAATGCAGAGCCGCCGCCCGAATCCTTTCACCGGTGGCGGGCATCCCTGCGCTCTGCTGAAAATTCAGCAAAAAACCGGTTGATTGACACTATAGCTCAAAACAGCGGTTTAAAAACAATACTTTTTATCAATGCATTGGTAATGCTGTGTCTGATAGTATTACTTACAGTCCCACTTACCAAAACAATAAGAGCGGGTCACCTAATTCATATTAAACTCAGACGCGCCGAAAATACAGATTTCAGCCGTATCGCACCTTCACTCAATAAAGTGCATATCGCAGAAAAAAAATTTTCTGTTCACTCCGTAGGCGCACAGCAAACTGAAGGCCTTGAATTTGCCCTCGTTGATTCGCACAATACAACTGAAGAATCCGCACGGCTGATACATGCAATTTCCGAAATTACAGATAATGATAATACTGAAAAATTTTCCGTCATCCCGATAGATATTCCGCTGCGGAAACCTGCGCTCTCACATTTACGCGCATATTTTTTTGACCATCAAATCTGCGCCCATAAAACTGTACTCAGCAATATTTTCAACGATGCACTAAGTAAGTCCGGGTTTAATCAAAACTATTCTCCGGACTGTCCATATACCAAAGACTTCGGTGTAATCGCAAGATTACTTTCCCGGGATCGCGCATATAATACTGTGTCGGGGATGATAATAACCGACGATATCCTACGCATATCAGTGCAGAAATAAACAGTGATTAAAAAAAAATTTATTTCCTCTCTTTTCCTTTTCTATTTTTTTATGCCAAATCCGGTACAATGCAATATCTCAAAAAACATTCATCTCATTCCGCCCGGAAATCTCGCCACCTGGTCAGGAATGATTGAAACAAATACAGATATAGTACATGACGGCAGCTTCAGCTACGTGCTGTACGGAAAGTACCCCACCGAGATAGCTGCTTCAAATATGATACCTGTGTCTATGCAAAAAACATACACGTATAGCGTGTATATGCGTGCGCGGGAATCAAAATACCCGGTAAGGGCCTTTGTGGGTTTCAGAGTCTACGATAAAGATAAAAAAGAAATTCTTTATAACCATGTCACAGTTTTACCGGATACCGAAACAATGCTCCTTGAACTCGCCTCGTCCGGAGATACTGTTATTACTGCTGCACCAGCGGGAAATATACTCAGCAGTAAAGAAGCGGTTATTGCGTTTAAAATAAAAGACAATTATGAGGATCTGCCCAATTACAATATTTCCCCGCTAATCAAGGAAATAAAAGAAGAACATAATGTTCTTAAAATAACACTTACCTCGCCGATTCAAAATACATATGAAAAAGGAACCAGAATACGGCTGCATTCAAGATATGGTCCACCTCACTATAGTGCGGTAAATACCGGATCAAAACCATTTACAGAAAAATGGGAACAATATTCCTGTACTTTTCTCGGAGAAGCACGAACAGGACATGAAGCCAAAAAATTCTGGCGCGGGGCACGTTACGTACGGCCGTTCATCTGGTTTGGACATTACAGTTTTACGGCGGCGTCCGAGGCAAGGCTTCATATTGATTCTATTCAGTTTACTGTATCAGCATCGCCTGCTGAATGCGCGGTCAATGCACTTAGTTCATCAAGTGTTTCAGTATTAATATTCAGCAGATTATCCTCCGGCATACTTGGTGCTCACGTCAGTCTTTTAGTAGACGGCAAGCCGGTTCCTGAACAACATGCAGATATTCCATCAGGAATTGGGACTACCTTTGTTTTTACCGCGCCAAATGAGCTCAATTCAAAACACAGAGTCGTCGCAGAAATTTCTTATACACCGCCGAAGGACATCTCCCCGGAAGATTCATTTCTGCAATTCACTCCCGATACCGTTGAAACTGTTCTCGATTTTTCAAAACACATGCGTATTCAGTATGTAGGGAAACCGTTCGAACTGAACGGCTCTCTCAAAAACTGGAAAAAAAATGCCGTCTCCTGTGCAAATTTTCATCCCTCAGACGGACCAGGCGCCGGATCAAAAGGTCATCGTTTATTTTTAGGTTGGGATGAAAAATTTTTATATCTTGCCGCACATGCAAAAGATTCAGTGCATTTTAATACACAGTCATCTCCTGCGCGTACCTGGGACGGCGACAGCTTTCAATTTGCATTTGTACCCGAACTTCCGGAGGCTGCGTATAATATGATACTCGCACGCGCTGAAGATACCGAAAAAGTATTTTGCTTTATGGGATCAAATGCAGATATTTTTTCAGCGAGTACATACAAAGTAACCAGAGACGATAAAAAAAAGACAACATTTTATGAACTGAAAATTCCTTTTTCCGGTTTCGGCATTCAGCCGCTGAAGGGCAGACTGCTTGGATTTAATGCCGTACTTTTCGACCGGAACAGCGAAACGGACAAGCTCGTATGGAATCACTTCATCACCGAAGGAATTGCAGGCGGCTGGAAACCTGAAACATTCGAAAAATTAGTGTTATGGCGCTGATCCGCCTGCCTCGCGGTATAATTTCATAAATCTTTTACCGTACTCCACATAGGTCTTGTATTTCGCTTCATCGGTGTTATGCACCTGCGTATCATGAAATACCGCCTTCATATGCGGTTCTATTGAAAAGTCGCCCTGATATCCGGTCTTCAGAAGATCAGCGACAATTTCTTTTACTTTTCCATGCCCCTCGCCGGGGTAGGTAAACTCACATTCCGCAAAAATATTTGTTTCCGAGTCGCGGATAAAAATCCCGTCCTTGATATGTACGTGATGAATAAATTCCCGTACGTTTTTATAAAATTCAAAAGAATCCTGTTTCGGCCATGGTTTCGGCCCTATCCGGCGATTGGTAAAAATAGGGTTCCCGGTATCAAAACAAAGTTTAAAATTAGGCGAGGGTACCGCATCAAGAAGCCGCAGCGTATGTTCGTAACTCATCCCTCCGAAATTGGCGCAATTTTCCTGCAGGTAAATTACTCCTGCATCTTCGCACATTTTTACGAGTTCCCGGACTTTCGCAAAAACCTGCTTGGTAATATGCGGTGCGTCCGGTTCTTCATCACGCACATGGACAAAACTCATGCCGCGGATCATTTCAGTGCCGAGTACACGCATACGTGCGATCGCTCGGGTGAGTTCTTCCTTGCTTTTTTGAAAATCTTCTTCCTTCCGGGGATCTTTAGACCAGTTAGCCACGGTAGAGCCGAAACAATTAATCTTTATATTATTATCGTCAAGACATTGACATACATGATCAAACTCTTTTTCAGAAATATCGTGGATGTTTACTCCATTAATATTTCTTGACTCGATGTGATTCCATCCAAGTTCTTTTGTGGCGGATATTTGTTTTTCTATTCCCGCCCCTGCTTCATCTGCAAAACCGCTGAAACGCATACAATGCCTCCTTTAAATCAGCAAAGACCTTTATTATACAGATACTTATAAGAATTTTCAAGTGAAGTGAAAATATCCCTGTCCATAAACGGACAATCCTGTTCGATTACATACCAGCGTACTTTTGCTTTACGGCATGCCGCGATAATACAGTCCCACTCAAGATTTCCCGCACCGATTTCCGCGATACATGGCTCTGAACCGATAAACGCAAAATCCTTAAAATGCACCACCGGCATACGGCCTGCAGTTTTTTCTATCCAGGATACGGGGTTTCCGCCGCCGCGTTGTACCCAGTGTGTGTCAATCTCAGCATACAGCACATCCGGTGGACAGGTTTCATAAATTTTTTCGAGAAATATTTTTCCGTCAAATTTCTGAAATTCACGATGATGATTATGAAAACCGAATTTTATACCATGAGACTTTAATGATTTTCCTATTGTGATGAGTTTAGTAATTAATTCATCCTGCATCCCGTTTTTAAAATAAATTTCGGGGGGGCTTCCCAGCGCGGTAAAATCGCACTGCCAGTTCATCATTTTTCCGACAATATCAGGAATCTTTGTTTCTAAATTCTCAAGGTTTTCATGCGTCGCACAGCATGTCATGGAGTGCTTGCGGATTAATGCACCGGTTTCTTCGTAAGGTATCGGTCCGATACCGGAAACCTGTACTGCGCGGTATCCGATCGCATGCAATTTTGCGAGTGTGTCATCGAGACCTGCAGCGTCCCTGCAATAATCTCTGACATTGTACAGGGTTACTCCGATTTTTTTTTCTTTTTTCATACTATTTTACTCCTTTACTTTTTAATTATAATTTTTATATTAATTAGTAGTGAAATTTATTATTAACTACGCAGCAGCTCATAGTGAGAATGAAACCACCATCTCCTTAACGATGAGTACTTTTAACAATCTTTTTGAAACCACTAATGGACACTAATAAAATACTGTTTTTTTTTGATAATTAAAATTTCCATTATTAGTCTTTATTTTATATGTATTTTCAGGCGGCTTTATTTTGGTGTGTCATTTTTTTGCTGAAGCATCGCAGAATATTGTTCAGGATCGAGCGGAAGTGAAACAGGTTTTTGAAGATGCGATGACAGCATAATGCCGTTTCCGAGGGAGAGTTGTGCAAGACCTTCTTCGGCCGGCGCAATGAGTACGGCGCCGCTATTAATTGCATCAGCAAAATTTTCAATAACCGCTTTATGCGGATTATCCTGATCTTTGGCAAACGGCACAGAGCAAAGCCAATGCGGAATAACTGAAAATGGATCATTATTATGCTGTATGTGACTTAGAACGGACTGTTCATTCCTTTTAAATGTAAGAGAGTTATTTTCATACACCAAAACACCATTTTCACCGGTTATTTCCAGCCTGTTTGTTCCCGGTGATTCTGCGGTGGATGTGATGAAATGCCCTACCATACCGTTTGCGTGTTCGAGGTATGCGGTGACTTCATCTTCAACTTCTATTTTATGATATTTACCGCAAGATGTAAAACCCATTATCCGCCCGGGTGAACCAACCAGCCAGCAATACAAGTCCAGGTTATGCGGGCATTGATTTAACAACACACCGCCTCCTTCGCCTTTCCAGGTACCCCGCCAGCCGCCCATATTATAATACGCCTGACTGCGGTACCACGTGGTAATTATCCATGTGCACCGCATCAGCCGGCCGAGATCGCCGCGGGTAATCATTTCCTTGATTTTTTTCCATACGCCATGAGTGCGCAGTTGAAACATAGCTGCAAATTGCAGTGAGGGATACGTCTCACGGGCTTTTTTCCAGGCATTTACCGCGTATATACCGTCTTTTATCTGTGCAGCGATTGGTTTTTCAGTAAGTACATGTATTCCGCGGGTAAAAGCCTGCGCCGCGATTGTATGATGACTGTAATGCGGTGTGGTTATGATTATGCCGTCCGGTTTTATGGAGTCCATCATTTCTTCTGCAGAAGTAAATCCCTGAACTGAAAATTCTTTTGCCGCACGGGCCGAAGATTCCGCATTCGCGTCGCACACGGCCGCAAGCTCAGAACCGGCGATGGCTTTAACCGACCGGCAATGGTTCATTCCCATTGCTCCTGTACCGATAACTGCAAGTCTGGTTTTTTTCATAATATAATCCTTTCAGTTTAAAACTAATATTGGTAAGCGGAAAAAAGGGAATTGCCCCGAAAACTCAAAGTCCGCGTTTTCCATATGCATAATTATAATCAAAAACCTGCGGATTTGCTATTGTCATTTTATCATTTTATATGGACGTTTTGCGTTTAATTTTTACATAGTTCAGCCGGCTTAAAACAATGCTGAAAACTGATAATTCCTTACAAAGAAGCGGCCAAGTCAGCTAGCCAACAGCGTCGAAAAAATAAAATTTTGAGGTTTGAAACGCCTTACGCACAAACCAGCTGAAGGACGGCACATTACGAACCAGCGCCACGGGCCATTACCTCCTCCTGCAGAAATTTTCCAACTTAGGCACGTAAGTCATCATCTGAATCGAAAAGGTTATAAATCCGGGCATCTGGTAACTGTTGGCTGATGAGACTGGTTTTCCGGTTTTACGGGGGCCAAAAAGAAAACAGCTCTTTTTTGCGAATATTTCCGATATTTTAAGAGTACGATTTATTAAGTGAACTACTTAATTATATAAAATGCCGACGATTTCGGCAAATATGATGATATTTGCCGACAGAGCAGACCATTGCAGAATCATGAAAATATTATGCAAAATTTGTAGTTTTTTAATTATCATTTTATAATTTCATATGGACATTTTGCGTTTAATTTTTGCATAACTCAGCCGGCATAAAACAGTGATGAAATCCGGTAATTCCTTAGAAAGAAGCAGCCTCCTTAAACTTATCGATCCGGAAGATCTGCAACTCAGTATTCCCCGGTGCCCTTATCCGCAAAAAAATGACAGCTCCTGGTCAATCCGTAACATCATCTATCCCGATTATGACCTTTTTATATGTGAAAAAGGAAGCGGTGTCTTTTTTATCGGAACCCGCAAGTACGCAATTAAACCTGGAGACATGCTGCTTGTTCCGCCCGATGAAACAATCAACGCCGAAAAGGACAAGACATGTCCGATTCTAGAAATGACGGCACAGCATTTTACGCTGCTTCTATTCGGCAGCACCGACTTTTTCCAGCTCATCACCTACCGTGTGCTTGTGGATGCCTCTGATTGGGCACTTTTGCCTGCGCTTCTGGAAGAAATAAAAAAAATCATATCAACAGGCCCTACAGACAGTAAACAGTCATTGATGAAATTTCATGCAATCACCCGACTTATCATTATGGAATTTATTTCAAGGGCATATTCCGGAGACCGTGAACAGGAAAGAGGCAATGTATCGCTCATCCTTTCAATGATTTCACATATCCGAACTCAATTTAAAAAACCGGATGTGCTGCAATCAGTTATGACCGGCTCTCCCTACGGATACAGTCATACAGCCAATCTATTTAAAAAACATACGGGTTCATCACCTAAAGAGTATATACAAAAGCAGAAAATCGCATGTGCAAAAAAAATTCTGCTCACCGGCGGAAACGTCCGTACAGCAGCAGCGGAAAGCGGGTTTGAAGACGAACTGTATTTTTCCCGCTTATTTAAAAAGTATGAAAAAATTCCGCCAAGCCGGTATGCGGAAAGTTTTTATTAACGAAGTAATTCCACCAAATACCCCTGAAACTAAAAGTTTGCCCTGCTTTCGTCATACTTTTGAAAAGACAGTCCTGATACAATCACTAAAAAAACATCATAACACAATGATGTTTTTAACAAAAAATTAACATTTTTTCAAATTCAGGTTCAATCAGAAATTCTTAATAAAAAAAAAATCATTTTTTATCGATTTTTTAAAAAAAAAATATTTTCTTATCTGATAAATTTGACAAAAAATCAATCAGATGTGATAATAATTCCGTGTCCGGAGAATAATTCTTTAAAATTCGCAGACGCAGTATATCATATAATGCAGAATTTATATGTTATACACTTTATTCTAATATCAAAATTACTAAATCACCTGGAGGTTTGATTATGTCAAATGATAAAGCAATAAGTTCCTTTATGTCGGAAACAAGAAAATTTCCGCCGCCCCAAGAATTGCAAAAAAATGCGCATATTAACTCGTTAGCGCAATATCAAAAAATGTGGAAAGAGTCAATAGATAATCCGGATAAATTCTGGCTTGATATTGCCAATACATTAACCTGGTTTAAAAAACCAACAAAAAGCCTTGAATATACCTGGAAAACCAAACAGCGCACAATAAAACATGAATGGTTTTCAGATGGAGAACTCAATGTATCACAAAACTGTCTGGATCGGCATCTCAACACTCCTGTTGCGAACAAAACTGCCATAATCTGGCAGGGCGAAAATGAAGGTGATGTCAAAAAATATACTTACAAAGAACTTCATACTGAGGTCTGTAAGTTTGCCAACGTGCTCAAAGCAAAAGGAATTCAAAAAGGTGATCGTGTAGCAATCTACATGCCGATGGTTCCTGAACTCGCCATTGTTATGCTCGCCTGCACCCGTGTCGGTGCTATTCACTCAATTATTTTCGGCGGATTCAGCGCTGATGCTATCCGCGACCGGGTTAACGACTCTGACTGCAAAATGCTCGTTACTTCAAATGTATCTCGGCGGTCAGGAAAAGTACTCCGTCTAAAAGACATCGCCGATGAAGCGCTTGGTCAAACTCCGACTATAAAAAGCGTGATTGTTACAAAAGTCACCGACGATAAAGTAGAAATGAAAGACGGCAGAGACTTCTGGTACCATGAAGAAATGGCCAATGTTTCTGCTGACAACACCCCGGAAAAAATGAAATCCGAAGATCATCTCTTTATCCTTTATACTTCAGGATCAACGGGCAAACCAAAAGGTGTAGTACATTCAACAGCGGGATATCTGCTTCAGGCCGCACTCACGCACAAATATGTATTTAACATACACGATGATGACATTTACTGGTGTACCGCCGACATCGGCTGGGTAACAGGGCATAGTTATATCGTGTACGGACCTCTTGCCAATGGCGCTACTTCCCTTATGTTTGAAGGTGTGCCTACCTATCCCGATGCCGGGAGATTCTGGCAAATCTGCGATAAATTCAATGTAACGGTCTTCTACACCGCTCCTACGGCTATCCGCGCACTTATGCGTTTCGGAGAAGAAATACCCGCAAAATATAAACTCAATTCGCTCAGAATTCTCGGCTCAGTAGGAGAACCTATCAATCCTGAAGCGTGGATGTGGTATTATAAAAACATCGGCCATGAACGCTGTCCCATTATGGATACATGGTGGCAAACCGAAACAGGCGGTTTCATGATAACCCCGCTTCCCGGTGCGCATACCCTGAAGCCCGGTTCGGCATCCCGGCCTTTCTTTGGTGTTGACCCCGTAGTGCTTAACGATAATGCAAGTGAATGTAAAAAAAACGAAGGCGGAAAACTCTGTATCCGCAAGCCATGGCCCGGCATGATGCGGACAATGTGGGGTGATCACGAACGTTTCATCGATACATATTTTGCAATGTTCGAAGATATCTATTTTGCCGGTGACGGATGCCGTATAGACGAAGACGGCGATTACTGGCTGCTAGGCCGCATTGATGATGTGGTAAATGTCTCCGGACACCGCATCGGTACTGCTGAGGTCGAAAGCGCGCTTGTCAGTCACAAATTTGTTTCTGAAGCTGCGGTGGTTCCGTTTCCCCACGACATTAAAGGTCAGGCGCTGTATGCATTCGTGACCCTGTCAGAAAATGCCAAGGAAAGCGAAGAACTTAAGGCAGAACTCATCAAACATGTACGCAAAGAAATCGGCGCTATTGCTGCACCGGATAAAATCCAATTTGCGCCTGCGCTGCCCAAAACACGCTCCGGAAAAATAATGCGGAGAATTCTGCGGAAAATTGCTGAAGGCACAACCGATCAGATCGGCGACACAACCACGCTTGCAGATCCAAGTGTAGTTGATTCACTGGTTAAAGGAAAACAGTAAACTTAAATATAAATTAAAAAATATAAAAAGCCGGAAGATATTTCTTCCGGCTTCCATATAAAAAAGGAGAACTTAAATGGAAGGGAAAAAAGTAATGAACCGCTGGCTTGTCGTTGTCGGAGGTATACTCGTCCAGCTTTGTCTCGGTGCAATTTATGCATGGTCAGCCTTTACTGGAAAACTGACCGCTGCAGATGGTCTTTTTCAATTTTCAAAAACACAGACGCAAATTATTTTTTCAGTAGGTCTTGCTGTTTTTGCACTTGTAATGATGCTGATAGCGGGTAAATGGCAGGCAAAAGCGGGACCTCGAAAAGTAGCATTAACAGGAGGACTAATACTGGGAATTGGCTATATCATCGCGGGTTTTTCCGGTGCTAATTTCTGGGGTATTCTTCTCGGTGTCGGCGTCCTGGGTGGCGCGGGGATAGGGCTGGCGTACGTATGTCCGATTGCAACATGTGTTAAATGGTTTCCCGATAAAAAAGGACTGATTACCGGTTTGGCAGTTGCAGGTTTCGGTTTCGGCGCGCTGATTTGGATAAAACTCACCAGTGGTTTTGTCTTCGGTCCTGTGGATCTGACACCCGGCTGGAAAGGATTATACGGCTCCGGCTGGGCTGTAAGCAAGGTTTTCACCTTGTACGGAATACTGTTTGCAGGATTAGTATCCTTAGGTTCAATCCTGCTGGTTAACCCTCCTGATGGCTGGCTGCCGGCTGGTTGGACCCCGACCAGCGGAAAGGCTGCATCCAGTGGGCAGGCTAACTTCTCTACAAACGAAATGATAAAAACTGCACAATACTGGAGTTTATTTATTATTTTCATGGTGAGTGCAACCTGCGGGCTGATGGTAATTGGTGTAATTGGCCTTTTCGGAAAAGATGCGCTTACCGCGAACGGAGTAGAGGCTGCAAATGCGGTAATTATCAGCGGTACTGCAATGGGTTTATTTTATTCGATTATGAACGGATTCGGAAGAATTATCTGGGGTTCTTTTTCTGATGTTATCGGTCGTAAAAATGCCATTGTGTGCATGTGCGCGCTGCAGGGTATTATGATGATCATTTTCTTTTTCATCGGAGGAAACGAAATCGGACTATATCTCTGCGCAGCCGTTATAGGTTTTAACTTCGGAGGAAATTTTGCCCTATTCCCCGCTGCTACAGCGGACTTTTTCGGGAACAAAAATGTAGGTACGAATTACCCCTGGGTTTTTATGGCCTACGGTGTTGGCGGAATTGCAGGTCCTCTTCTGGGCGGATACATGGGCGATATTAAAAAATGGGAGCTTGCTTTTATTCCTGCGGGAGTGGCATGTCTTGTAGGTATGATAATCGCATTATCGCTCAAAGCGCCTAAAAAAGCGGCATAATCAGACCTAATTTCAATTCAGACTATCTAAACCCGTTAATTATTCTTTAATCTCAGTCGGAAAACAGAGGGCTAATGTCCTCTGTTTTCTATCTTCCCACCCCTGGTAACGTTTGTGGTTTCGGTTCTTACAACGAAGCTCTTCTGAGATACATTTTAAACCAACAGATTTAACGCACTGATGTTTGACGGAATTCTTCTCATCGGGTTGACCGGTGCAGGTAAAACACCTCTTGGAAATTATATTGAAAAATACGGCTGGCAGAACAAAAAAGCGTACCACTTCGACTTTGGAGAAAATCTCCGGGCGTTATGTGTAACTCACCAGGAATGTTCCATTTCAAACGATTTAAAACCCGATTGCCTGACAAAACATGCACAAACCATTGTCACACCTGCTGAAACCGAATATCTTTATTCGCTGCTTCAGGAAGGAAAACTGCTTGATGAGGCGCACAACTATCTGATTGAAAAAGTTTTCAATTTTTTTTGCATGAATAAAAATATTTCAATTCCTGATTTTACTGAAAAAAAAAATTATTATCCCCCGCCGCATCTCACTGGTACAAAACCGCTTATAGTAGTAAACGGCGTGCCCCGGAATGTAGCTCAAATCAGTGTAATTGACCGGTTCATTACCATACAATCAGTAATATATCTTGCTGCAGATCAGGAATGTATATATACAAGAATAAATCAAAACTGCGGCGGGGACAGAGCGGCCCGTACAGATGATCAATTGGATCTGGTAAAAAAAAAATATCAATTTTCCGAAAAAATACTCTTCCCGTGCTTGATGCGTTTCGGGCTAAAGGCATATCTGTAATAACGGTGCCCGTGACTGAGACGACAGCGCCGGAAGAAATATTTTTATTTTCAATTAACACTACAAAGTAAAGACGGCTGAACATTACCCATGATATAACTTATAACGAGGATTGGTCAAAGAAAACATGAACACACAGAATAACCGTGTAGTAACAGAACTTAAAAATACTGATAGTGAAACTGAATTAAAAAACATTGCCGCAGCAAACTTCGCGCGATGGAATGAATTTCTTCAGTGCGGAAATCCAAAACAAGTAGCTGATTTATATACTGATGACGCAACTTTTTTACCCACCGTTTCAGGAGATTTCAAAAAGGGGAAACACGGGGCGGAGGAATATTTCCGGCACTTTGTTGCAAAAACACCGAAAGGAGAAATCACTGAAAGTGTGATTCAAAAGATTGATGACAGATGTTATTTACATTCAGGAAAATATAATTTTCAAGTTGGACCTCAGGATGATAGAAAAATATTGCACGCAAGATTTACATTTCTCTGGCAGTTAAATATGGAGGGAATTTGGCAAATTGCTCATCATCATTCATCTCTAAATCCAGAAAAATAGCTGGTTTCAGATTTACTGATGTTTTTAATTTGCGATTGCGTTAACTTAAATTTATACTTTTAACTTAAAAAAAAGTAAACAAACTTTCTTGGTGTGTCCTGAAATTCTTCAAAAAGAAATTTGATTTTTTAAAAAAAACACAGGATAATATGCTTTGAGAATTCAGTACAGGGGACTCACAAATGATGTATAAAAAAATCATATTATTCGCTTCAGCAGCGCTGCTGTTCCATAGTTGCGCGAAAGACGAAAAATCAGCACGCCGGTTTATCACCATCGGCACCGGAGGTCTTACCGGTGTATATTATCCTGTCGGAGGCGCTGTCAGTAAAATGGTTAATGAAGGGTATGCGCAGCATAAAATCCGGGCGACTGCAGAATCTACCGGCGGATCTGTCTTCAATATTAACGCGGTATTGTCCGGAGATGTCGAATTCGGAATAGCTCAATCCGATCGTCAATTTCAGGCCTGGAACGGAGAAGCGGAATGGTCAGCCGGCCCGCAGAAAAATCTGCGCGTCATTTGCGCGCTGCATCCCGAGTCTGTCACGCTGCTTGCCGCAGAAGATTCAGGAATACGGTCTATCCGCGACCTGGAAGGCAAACGAGTGAATATCGGTGACCCGGGCTCCGGAAACCGCGGCAATGCCATTGATGCGCTTAAAAATGCAGGACTTGACTGGGAGAAAGACATAAAAGCAGAGCAGCTCAAAGCTGTCGAATCAGCAAATTTACTGCAAGACGGCAGGATCGACGCATATTTTTATACAGTAGGTCATCCCAATGGATCCATTATGGAAGCGACAGCCGGTGCAAGAAAAATGCGTTTTATTCCGATTACTGATACCGAAAAATTAATTTCGGAAAACCCTTTTTACGCAAAAAGCATCATTCCTGCTTCAATGTACCCAAGCGCGGTAAATAAGGAAGATACGTTAACTTACGGTGTCAAAGCAACACTGATTACTTCTTCCGAAGTACCCGATGATATAGCCTATGCGGTAACCAAAGCTATTTTCGAAAATATTAATGATTTTATTACTCTCCACCCTTCTCTTTCACTGCTCACACCCGAAAATATGATTGAAGGCAACACCGCTCCGTATCATAACGGTGCGCTTCGGTATTTTAAAGAAAGCGGTTTAATTAAATAAGTAATTTCGTGCAAAATCCTACTGTTTCGGAAGAGGCGCGGGAGGCGATCAGAATCGCTGAAGAATCTGAGCTGGGCATGAGAGACATCACCGGACCCGGTGGAAAAATCGTTCCTATTCTGGCCGGGGCATGGTCAATTTTTCAATTATCCATATCATCATTTATAATTGTCAGCAGTGTATACGTTCGCGCAATCCATCTTGCATTCGCGCTCAGCCTTGTCTACTTCAGCTATCCCCTGTTCCGGAAACCAAAAAAATCAAAATTTTTATCCGGGTTACCATTTCTATGGTCAAAAAAGACATTACCGGTTACAGACATTATTCCCGCGGTAATTGCAGTTTTCGCATCAATGTACATGGTATTCGATTATAGCGGATTAAGTTCACGGCAGGGTATGCTTATTTCCCGGGATGTAATTGCCGGGTGCATACTTGTCGTACTTGTGCTTGAAGCGGCAAGAAGGTCACTCGGTCCGGTGCTCACCTTCACATCTCTTGTTTTTATTTTATATGCGTTTCTTGGACCCTATATGCCCGGCGTGCTTGCATATAAAGGCGTATCACTTTATCGTTTTATCGGACAAATCACCGCATCAACCGAGGGCATCTACGGCATTCCGCTTGATGTATCGGCGACAATTGTTTTTCTCTTTGTACTCTTCGGTTCAATGCTCGATAAAGCCGGTGCCGGAAAATATTTCGTAGAACTTGCATTCAGTTTATTAGGACGTTTCCGCGGAGGACCTGCCAAAGCTGCCGTACTTTCAAGCGCATTTACCGGTATGGTTTCAGGTTCAAGTATTGCAAATGTGGTAACAACCGGCACTTTTACCATACCAATGATGAAAAGTGTAGGTTATCCCGCTCATAAAGCCGGCGCCATCGAAGTTGCAAGCAGTACAAACGGGCAGCTTATGCCTCCGGTAATGGGCGCTGCAGCATTTATCATCGCAGAATTCTGCAATATAAAATACTTTGACGTTGTCCGTGCTGCGTTTATTCCCGCAGTCATTTCATACCTCGCTCTCGGTTATATTGTACATATTGAAGCGTGCAAACTTGGTCTGCGCGGTCTTGCCCGTTCAGAAATTCCATCCTTCATTAAAACACTATTATCAGGAATTCACTTTCTTATTCCAATAATGATTCTGATTTACGAACTGGTCATCGCCCGGCATTCTCCTCAGCTTTCCGTATTCCGTGCGATAACTGCGCTTCTGACTATTATCATACTGCAAAATTTGGGTAGCGCGTACAATAAAAAAGAAACCCTTTTATCCGCAGTTAAAAAAAGCCTCCGTCAAATTATTGAATCTCTGATTGCCGGCGGAAGAAATATGATGGGCATAGGAGTTGCGGTAGCTGCGGCCGGAATTATAGTCGGTGTGGTCAGTATGGGTCTCGGCGGGATTATTACCGAAATTATTGAGGTTATTTCCGGAGGTAACTTTGCCCTGATTCTCATCATTACCGCAGTTGCCTGTCTGTTACTTGGCATGGGGCTTCCCACTACCGCCAACTACATCGTAATGGCAAGCCTGACTGCTCCGGTCATAGTTGTATTAGGCGCAAAGGCAGGTGTGGTCTTTCCGCTTGTCGCAGCTCATTTGTTTGTTTTTTTCTTCGGCATTCTTGCTGATGATACCCCTCCTGTCGGACTTGCTGCCTTTGCCGCATCAGCAATCGCAAAATCCGATCCAATTAAAACGGGAATTCAGGGGTTTACCTATGATCTGCGCACTGCTATTCTTCCGTTTATGTTTATTTTTAATACCGATTTACTTCTCATACACGTACACTCCTGGCATGAAATTGCATGGGTGTTTACCACCGCGCTCTGTGCTATGTTTGCATTCGCATCTTTTACACAAAATTTTATTGTTGTAAAAAACCGCTGGTATGAATCACTTTTACTTATTCTATCCGCGTTCATGCTGCTACGGCCGTATTTTTCTACCGCTATTCTCGGCCTGCCGGAAGGTATGCACACCGCAGTCGAAATTACCGGGCTTTGCCTGTATGCGCTGGTATGGATTCTCCAGAAACAGCGTGCACGTGTGCATGGCAGTGCATAAGCACTCGTTCTGCGTTAGACCATAATTTTTTTGTACATTCTTCCGGGCTTATCTTCCTGAGTCTTGCTATATGCGCATTTATGTAAGGTAAATTTGCAGAAGTATTTGGTTTACCTCGTAAAGGGTCAGGGGCAAGCCATGGCGAATCTGTTTCAGTTAATATCCGATCAAAAGGGATTTCTGAAGCTATTACCTGAAGGTTCTGCGCATTTTTAAAGGTGACAATACCGGAAAAGGAGATATAAAATCCCAAATCAAGAAAATTCTCCGCATCTTTTCTTGAACCGGTAAAACAGTGAAGTACTCCTTTTGTAACTCCTGATTTTTTTACTTCATCGAGCGCATCATCCCATGCATCACGTACATGCAGAAATACCGGAAGATGAAAAGACCGCGCGAGGTTCAGCTGTGCAGCAAATATTTCCCGCTGCAGTGCAGAAGAGTCTTTACTGAAATTATAATCCAGTCCGATTTCACCAATAGCGCATATCTTCCCGCTGCGGCAAATCTGCTCTACTTTTGCTAATTGACTTTGAATTAAGATTTTATTTCCTGTTAATTTACCTGTTTCATGAGGCGCAAGCGCAGCGGCTAATCTGACCTCGGGAAACCCGTGTAATATATCATAACGGTTTTCAAAGTCATCGGGATGGATTCCCGCATCCAAAATCATTCCTACGCCGGCAGCACGGCACGCCAAAAGATATTCGTCCGGTGTAATCGCACATTTTGTAATATGCGCATGAGTATCAAAGCCACTTGCTTCAGATTTCGGAATTACCGCTTCAGTCATTATAATACCTGCTTTATATTATCACTGCATAATTTCTGCGGTTATCCGGATGAACCGGTCGTTTTTTTTTGATCGCTTAAAACGGACGCATACCGTTGACGCCACACTTCACTTAACACTATGGCGGCAGAATTTGCGAGATTGTACGAACGGATATTTCCCGCCATAGGAATATTTAATCTTTGAATCCGGTATTTTTCTGTCAGCATTTCAGGAAATCCATCAGTCTCATTACCGAAAACAAGCAGTGTATCAGCAGAAAAACTATGATCATATATCGTCGTGCTGCCGTATTTGGAAATACAAACCGCTGTTCTGTGTAACCGGCTCAGCATAAATTCAGGAAAGGATGAATATTGCTGGTACTTAAGAAAAGACCAGTAATCGAGACCGGCCCGTTTTAATAACCGGCTTTCGAGAGAAAAACCAAGAGGGTGTATCAGACAGAGCTGGGCACCGAAACCAACGCATAACCTGCCGATATTTCCGGTATTCTGCGGGATTCTTGGCTGAAATAATACTACTTCAATTCCGGTGAGTCCGCCATAACTATTTTGCTGCGAGGAGAAATTCATCGTAATTTAGTTTTCCATATATCTGCATTGCAAAATATTTAGGGTACTGCGGGTGTTGAAAAGAATATCCGATTATCGCTTCTTTTTTTTCAAATCCCTGGCGCAGCCTCGCACGGAATGCATACCGCAGTGTCTCACCCGCATCAATGTCGATATTGGCAGGAATAGTGTCCTGAATCATTTCCCATGATTCAGTAGGAATAAAAGTAACTTCTATATTGTGCAGTTTTTTTGTTCCGGTATTTTCGATTGTTATAACGCCGCTTGTATCATTTGGATTGAATGCAATTGTTGCACGGTACGGAATAAGCCCAAGGTCATATCTGTACTGACTGATTGCAGTTCCGTTTATGATAGCCCACTCAATTGTAGGGTACCCCCGCTTGGAACTCCATAGCGCACGTGAAATATCATGAAAAAAAACACCTTTTGCCATTCCGCTCCGGTAAATTTCCCGTGAACCACGGCGTGTACGGTACAGGTATTCAACTGCAGGATTTCCGCTTTGCCCGTCAAGCAGACGGATGTCACAGGCGTTTCCGATAATCACATTATTTTTATTATCTCTCATATAATTCGGCCAATGAACCATCATGTTGCGAAACTGAATTCTGTTCGCTTCATACAGCATTACCGCATCAATGAGCACACCCGCGTCAAAAAACATGTACGGATCCTGTCCATGCTGTTTTCCATGCTCCCAGCCCAGGGTAAAACACCATGTGGGTTTGGTTATATTTCCTTTAACAATAACCTCATTAATTATAGTTGCGGTTTTATGCGCTCTCCACCAGCGCCATTTCACTATAATACCTGGATTCCTCTCAACTGAAATTTGCCGGGCAAACCATTTGACTTTCTCAATTCTCGGCATTTTTACATAACTTTCTGGAACAGCAATATTCATATCCTCTACGACTTCAGGCCCCATTTCATAACCATCCAGATGTCCGGTACGGATAAAATCAAATCCAATATAGTCGACATGCGGATTATCCTGAAATTCTTTTGCTTTGTTCATAATATCCATAAATCTTCTTTTACAATTAAGCGATACATGAAGGCTGTCTCTTAATGAATCTATATCACGGTCAAACCTGAGTGAAGGTTCATACCCGACTTTTTTTTTACCGTTTGCCGGAGTATAGTAACACATTATGTAGGCTCCGACCTGTATCCCGTTTGAACGCATTACCGGTGCAAGCAGTCGCAAGTTGACATCTCCGCCGGAAACCCATGGTTTTTCCGGAGAGATTTCAGGATTCCATCCCGTGGTCTGACTTACCAGCATCCAGAATGCATCCGCACCCATAAATTTGACCCAATCCGCGATCCGGGAAGCATCACCTATTGTTCCGTCGGGTACCCGGACTTTTGTCGAAGTCAGCGGAACCGTATATTCCATCGTAACCACTGAAAAGCCCGGTTTTATTTCAGGTACTGTTCTGCGCATAAGTGTAAATGGTTTCATCAATCCATCCCATTCAGGATTGCTTACTGACTTAACCTGGAGCGTATATTTTCCCGGGGGGGGATTATATCCAAGGACGGCGGTACCGTAAATTGTATTCTGACGGTATTTAAAAAAACTATCGCTTTTCCCGCCGACATTAGGAAATACATAGTCACCTGATTTTATATAAATTCTGAGATCTTTGAGATTAATTGAATCGGCCGCAATAAGATTAAAACGGATTATTTCAAAGGAAAAAATTTTATCTTTTTCAAGAATTAATCGGATTTTTTTCAGTGAATTATCGGTATTTTGTTTTGAATTATCAGGTACAGGTGATGTGTAGAACTGATTTTTTGCAAATACCTTTAATTCACGGTGCTGAATACCCTGATCAAGAACGTATTTATCATTCACATACGCTTCCAGCTCCAATCCTTTTTTGTCCAGAGTTTGCGCAATTTTATCATCTTCACTTTTTTGATAATCAGGAGACTTTTCATCTATATTTCCGGAATCATCAAAATTATGAAGAACTTTTACATTCCCCATCTCTCCTATTATATCACTTTGTTTTTGTCCGAGAACGACACGTACCTGACTATTTTCTACAACTGAAGCAATTTCGTTCATTTCATTATTATCCTTGATCCGCACCGTTTTATTATAAAAATCACCAACTTCATCAAAACTATCGTCAATGGAATATTCTGTTTTAAGAGAATTATAGTAATCATCGAGATTGAAATTCTTTCCGCCGGCAGTACCAATATTTTTTTTACTCATATCAAGCGCGGCAATCATATCCTTATCGGCACGCGGATTGAATGTATACCGTGTGATTACATTATTAAAACTTTCTATTTCAAGAGCCTGGGCTTTAGGAAAAATTCTGACGTATAAATATACGAGCCGCGCCATCGGTATGAAAACGATAACGATTCCAAGAAGTATTACTATTCGAAGCCATTTATTCATCTAAAAATCTCCGTATTATACCCGCGGCGCATAGCTGTATCCGCTGTGATTATTGTCGGAATTCGGCAAATTTGCATTAGATAATTATCCAGGGGAAAAAGCTATTCCTGATGGTTCACATGCGGTTAAAACCATACGAAAACCGCGTCTGAACGCGAAAGGGGAAGAAGTCGGAAAATTTAAAAGTTGATTTAGATTATCTGCAGTTTTCCATTTTGCTAAAAGTTTTCCATTGAATCAGATGAGATTGACCCTGATGAACTTGACCCGGTAAAAGAGCCTGCAGCCTGTTCAATTTTTTCTTCATAGTACTTTTTGAGCATTTCAAAGTATTTTAGGTTCGTTTCCGCGTTATCATATCCTTCCGGGAAAACCGGACTATTGCTCATTATTTCCATCCTTTCATCCTCTTTGTATGTTGGATTTACCGCCATCATAAGCGCGCAAATGCCCTGCGCAGCGATAAAGTCTCCCTTATCTCTGGCCTCGCCTGCCCGTCTTAAAAGAATGCTATCTAATTGTTCCTGAAGTGCAGGCGTGAGTGATTTTGCATTTTTAATCATATACCGGTGTGTTTTAGAATCATTCGGACCGATTTCAAGCATTTTTAAAATTGCTTTTACGGTTCCTGTATAATTCTTTTGACGGTACTGTTGATTGGCATTTGCGCTTGCGTTAAGATATTCGGTGTATCTGGGATGGGTTGCGGTAATAGTTTTTGATTCTTCAAACAATTTTGTTGCTTCAAGTATTTTTGTGTAATAGTCTATTACCTCCGGCATGGCTTCAGCATCTTTTAACTCTTTCATATACAGCGCAGTCTTAATCATGTCTTTCTTTTCAACCGCTTGCTGAAGCTCTCTGAGATGGTCGAGCGTTTTATTCATCGCTTCAGTTTTCTTTGCAATTAATTCTTTTTTCTGCCGTTCTTCTTCAGCTCTGCGTTTTTCTTCTTCTATGCGTTTGCGTTCCTCTTCGGCCTTACGTTTTTCTTCTTCTATGCGTTTGCGTTCTTCAAGCTTTCTTTTCGCTTCTCTGATTTGAGGCAATTCGAGAATACCGCTTCCGATACCGCCGACGAAAACGACAACCTCCATGGATTGATCCGGCTCTACATTGCCGGTGTAATATACCGCAATTGTTGAACTGCCGGTTGATAACGGTTTACTTCCGTACGGAGAGCCCAGATCCCAAAAATCAGAATTAAGGGAGTTATATGGCCCCATTCTGACTGCTGAAGGTTCTGTTGCACCGAAACCTCTGAAAAGTACTGCAAGTGCAACTTTACCATCCTTGCTGTACAGACCTGCAAATTCAGGAATTTTTTCTCCTTTGGCGTCAATACCTCGTTTTACTTTTTTTATACCATCCGTGGTTCCTGAGTCACCAATAACTGGTCCGGCGTTGAACACTATTTTGATTCCCATCTTACGCGCCGCTTCTTCATTGTTTTTAAGCGTTATAGTCATTTGTACTACATTTTTACCACCGTTTTCAAGCGGGCCTTCTGCCATTGTAAACGATTTAGTGACACTCATACTTTGATAATCGCCGGATGCGGTAATGACTGAGCCGGATTGTACCACTTTAAAATTTACACTTCCGGCGTTAAAACGTGCCAGCCTTCTGGAATCGGTTATCACTACATGCGATTTATACGGGAACCGGTTAAAAAGCAGATCAGAAAATACATTCTCCGTTTCCGGATCATTCTGCTGAATAATGAATTCACTTGTCTTATTATCCACTTCAAACTTCAGTTCAGAACCGCGTATCTGCCTGAAGGTGAAAAATTCTTCTAATTCATCATTCGCTGAAATACTGCCGGCATACGCGAACAGCGCCGCTGCGATAATCAGTTTATATGTTCTCATCAGCTGCTCCTGGAAAAAGATAAAAAATTAACAAATTCGGGCCTAATCCGTTAGTGAAAAACACGGAACTTTGTTTCTGCGTGCGTGCTTCGGTTAATTTGGATTACTAATGTTTTTCAAGCAGTTTATTTACATCATCTGCAAGATCTTTGAAGAAATCGCCTTCTCTGAGCTGAATGCGGACACTTTTGTCTCCATCTATGCTTTTTTTAAGCACATTCCGGAAATTAATCATCGGACCTGCGATTCGGTGAGAGAAAAAGGTAAGGATAAAATACGTGATAACAATACTCACTGCAAGCATTATAACCGCAAGTATCCAGATCCGGCCGGTAAACACGGTGAGCATAAAAGTATTTACCTGTTTAATGCTCTGGACTTTTGACATAAAATCATCACTTGAAACAAAGGACGAAAGCCCTGCACGCAGCTGCCAGAATATGAGCGCTGCAAAAGAAAGCAGAGAACCGGCCGAAAGCAAAAATCCGCGTATTAAAAAACTATTTTGAAGTTTTGGATCGATAATTTTTTGTTTGCCTTTTCGTTGGTGTTGTGTGTTCATTTTTTTTTCCTTTTAGTAATTAAAATATTAGTTTTGGAATATTAAGTATGTTTTGACCTGTTCTATAATTATTGTAGAAATGGAAATTATTGTAGAAATGGGAAAACACCGGATACAATATTGCTTCTGTTAATATACGAAACCCATCAGCACTGGTTTCTCTTCCAGCATTAAAACATTGCATTCGATGGATACATCTTTTTCTGCGCCGCCGGGAATTTTACATTTTGTATTTACCATGACAATAAAATATGCATTATCTTTCAAGGTGCCTGAACTGAAACCAAACGCGCCGTCTGCGTTCGCAGGATTTTCAAACACATTTTGTTTAATGTCGATTTTGCCGAGTGTGTAGGAAATGAGAGAGTATTTTTCGGTTTGTTTGTCTGTAAGGAAAAGCCACAGTCCGTGAGCTGATAACGCAGATAAAAACTGCGCATCAGAAATAGCGTCATCGAGAAACTTTGGAAATAACTGTTTGTATTCATCGGTAGGCAGAATGCCATTATTTCGGTATTTCTCAGGCAGACTTTTTTTTAATGTCTCTGCATCGTTTTTTTTTATTGACTCAAACATTTCAGAGATAAAGCCATTGATATTTTCCTGCACCGTTTTGTCTATCCGCGGACTTTTTTCACGGTACCTTTTGCCTTCAAGATCGCGTTGTGATTGTGCGTTGCCGTACACAAATCCCATAAGTATAACAGTAAGGCCTATGCGTAATTTAAACGTTGTCATACCTCTCTCCTATAAAGAAATAGTACTATAAAATGATATCTGTGTCAAATTTTTTTCAACTTATGCATATTCGGGAATTTTGAGTATGCGTCGTGAAAAGCATGGCACATTCGGTTATTCAGGCTCTGAATTAGCCGCTGACGGAACTTTTTCACGTTGTCTGCAGAAGAAGAAATGTTCTTAATAGACTATCATTATCTGAATAACGGTTTCTATAAAACCGTCTTCAGAGTATACATCGTAGCGCAGAAAACAAGGCGGATGGGTGAGATAGGTATCCCATTGTGTTTTACCGTCCCAGGAAAAGAGAAGATCGGTATCTTCAAAACCTTCTTTGAAACCGAGATTGCGGAGAATCATGCCGTTCATGTGGATGACGCGGAGCTGTACTTTGCGCGCTTCGCCAGTGAGACGGTACTTGAAATACACGGGAAAATCACGGCCGTATTTGAAAATGCGCTGCTGCATTTTTGTTACATCACGCGCGCCGAAATCGGTAACTGTGTTAGTGAGTACAAAGCTGTTTGAAAAACCGTATTCATCGACCACGCTGAAACTGACCGCAAACTCTCCGCTGTAAGGGTAATGGTAGGTAACGGGATGATTGGTCATATACTGCCGCCAGATGTACTTCGAACCGGAACCAAAATCTATACACCAATTGGTGATGGCGCCGTACCGTGCTGAACTGTTTGCAATAAATACCACGGGTTGTCCTACGTAGGGATCTTTTGGTACAAAGTACATGTCAAGCTTTGGAAGCTCATATTCGCTGATTTGTACTACTGCTGAATTGCTTATCACCGCACCATTATCAAACGCGGAAAGCATCCAATTTGTTTTTGTACCAACAGTGAAATATTTTTTTGCTAAATTGATGAGAGTATTGGTGTTGGTTATGTTGGTGGAAGTGCCATCGGCAAAAACGAGTTTGATATTGGTGTGCGTCCCTCTTGGAGAAAACGATGAAAGAGTGAAATTATTGTCGACACTGATTGCGCTCGAGGCGTTTGACACGGTAAGGTACACGTTTCCGTTAGATGAATGATACGTACCCGGAACGAGATATGCACTGTTGCTTGCGGTGTAAAGATAATTCGCTTTGATCCAACTTGCGGAGCGTTCGACTTTTGAGAGGCGGAATTCGTCGAAAAAATGAGTTAACCCTTCAAATAAGCGAAGGTTACAGGCAGGGGCATTTGAAAGAGCCCTGCCTCCACCGGTACGTGCACCGAATGGTTCGCCGTTAATATAAAGCTGCCCGCCCTGATTTGTATTATATGTCCATGCCCAATGCATCCACTGAGATATATTATTAGAATAATAAAAAGTAGCACTTCTTGCGCTCCAACCTCCACCGGGTGAAACCTGAGTACCATAGACTATATTTCTGTAGTCAGGATAGAAATAAACTGCGAAAGTATTAAGTCCTATGTTGCCCAAGTTCCATAAGTTGACTTGTGATTTTTGGGGCGGAGCCGGCATGTTTATTAAAAACTCGACAGACGGTGTATTTGTAAGAGTATCAAATATTGCATTATAAACAATGCGGTAACGGGTAGTAGCGGGTATATTTGACTGAATACCGGCATTTTTCCCAGCAGGACCAAGAAAATTTGTGACTCCGGTTGGTGCCGCTTCAATATTGCAGGTTAAATTGTTTATCGTCGAATCAAATGTATTAATATTATCCGCGCCCCAGTTTGATGAAAAATGAAGCACCGCTAAGTGGTCTGCATCCCATACCGCAGTACGGCTTTGCTGATCGGCAGCTGCAGTATGACCGTAGTAGCAGTAAAGAAGAACTGCTGCTGAAGGGTTAAGCGAAGGGATTTTTACCCAGGCAGTGAGAATGCCGTTGGTAAAGAACTCTATTTCGTGATCGAGTTTTGTTATTTTGTCCGATCCGGTAAATACGAGGTCAAGACCATCGCTTTTTGCGGCTGTGAATAAATGAAGCGAAGAGTTGCTGATTTGCACAAGGAGCGGATAATCAGTAAGCGCGGAACCGAACGCTGGTGCGTCATTGGTAATGGTTAGCCGGTATGCGTAGTTATTGGACTGATACCAAGGTTCAACTGCGGAAATGTATGTACCGATGGTGACAGAGAATAATAAAAACAGTTTAAAAATTATTATTTTCATGTATATCGTCTCCAAAATTGCTATATATGTAAGTATAATACAATTTTAATGATTTGTCAATATTGCAGCCTCATTCAGGGCAAACGCGGACTTTTTGATTTATCAAAAATGTCCTCGTTTGATCCATTAATAATAGCTGTTTCGCAGGAAAACGCGCACAGTTAAAGGGGTATTTCTCGTTTTTTGAGCGATTCCGTCGGGCCGTAATAATCAGAATATATTTAAAGCAGTCCATTGCCCGACGGCTAAGCGAAAAAAACGAGAAATACCCCTTTAACTAAAAGTGCGCGTTTACCCTGTTCTACGCATCGGCCTGGTTTAGCCGCCGAGTCTGAAAAAAAAGCCGATACGCCAGTTCTTGGGGTCTATTGACTGAATATCAGAATTTTTGAATGCGGTAAATACGGTATCAATATACCCTGGGCACCATTTCCAGTCAATACCATACTGCAAATCCTGATTATAAAAGACGGTGTTTTTGAATGTGAGCTGTGTGGTAATACCTACAGGAAATCTGAGCAATCGCGCCTCTTTTTTTGAATACCCGCTGAATACCGAAGTTCCGGCAATTAAAGAAAAATCAATTCTACGGAAAAGCAGCGAACCGATTGGGCGGTTGCGGTCTTTGATAAGCCCTGCAGTAATTCCGCTGCCGCACGCGCCGTACCATGTACCGGCAGTATACGGCAGTAATTCAGCTGCAGGAATTCCAATCCTTGGGCGGATCGGGTTCCAGTACAGGAATGAAGGCGTACAATGAGACTGAAATCCTGCCTGCGCGAACAGGAGCGGAGCCGCGGCGCTCGTGGGAAAATCAGGGTTCCATCTCCACAGAAGTTCAAGACTTCCTCCGGAATAGTTTTCAATACCAAGATTAAATTTTTCTGCATTGGAAAAAAAAGAATCATACCGAAGATGATACAGATCCAGAATTGCCGCAGAGAATAATAGTGACCGTGGCATGTCGGACAGGTCTTTGTATAACTTATAGTCATATCCGCTCAGCACCATGCCGGCTCCGGCATATTCAGTCAGCAGCTGTCTTTCAGTTAAATCTTCAAGAACAGGAATAGTGAAAAAAACCGGACGTGAAACAATCTCAATATATTGTCTGCTGTAAATCTGATAACAAAAGATATCTTTCTTATATAAAAACGGCAGTCGCTGGGTAAGCCACAATGAGGCATTTTGATATTCATATACGTACTGATCTATGAAAAACCCTCCGATTTTAATGCCAAGGGTATCCCTGTTTTCCTGATACTCTCCGCCGAAACCCATACTTACAGGAAAATATTTATTTACATACTCCGCGGATATTCCCGGTGTTCCCGTACTGTATGAAAAATGCCCGGCGAGAGAATGGTATCCGGCAACATCATCAGCCTGGAGCGTTACATGGCTTTTCACCGGGCCGTCATGCCAGGAAAGACCGAAACCTGCAAATGGCAATAGAGGCCGGTTACGAAACCGGTTAACCACTTCCGCTGAATGTATTGTCGGTTGTTGTGAAGTTTCTTTATTTCCGGAAGCATTTGATGGGGCGGCATTAGAATAATCGTTTCCCCCCAATGGATACAGATCAAACGAATTTACAGGGGGCAACGTGTGTGTATTTTTCACAGCGTGGTGACGCACATCCTTAAATCCGGGCATATCTGTCTGCATAAGGCCGTGTATGCCGAGGACTGAATAATACAGATTTCCATTATACGCAAACGGCATGAAATGACCGGTTAGTGATTTGGTAATATTTAAAATATTTTTTTGAGAATCACATACATAAATTTGATAATAACCGTTCAGATCTGAACTGAACAAAAGTTCGTCCTCCATGCGATCATAAAACAAATCTCTCTTTACTGCTGATACACTGTTTTCGATTATCGCAAGATGTTTTTTTGGAAAAATATTTTCGTCCAATACCGCGCGTATTAACCTGCATGCTGACCCATGATGGACAATAAAAAAAAATTCATATAGTCCATCTTTTTTTTTCCCGCATGCGAGTTCAGTGATTGAATAGTGCGCTCTTTCTGCAGGCAGCAGATGCGTAATGACCCTGGACAGTTCAATGCCCTTATCCGGCTCAATTCCGCTTAGGGAAAGTATTTTTCCGGAATAACTTCCGGAATAACTTATATTGATAAACAATATATTGTTTTTTAAATAAAAGATTTCACCATCAGGACCGATACTAAAATCAATTACACCTTCAGTATGCGGCACCCTGTCTGTTTTACCTGACGGCAACACAATGCATTTTAATACTTTTTCCCAATTTATTCCGGGTTCAAATTCTGTGTAAAAAATGTTATTTTTAAATATTCCGAGTTTCCCGGGTGAAATTACTTTTTTACTATGAACTTTATAATTTTTATTATTAGTGTCCGTTCTTTTCCAATACAACAGAGAATCGGCAAAATCTTCACCCCGGCGGTTTCCAAACCATGCCGTCCATATGTCATTAATTCTCATCCCCCGTGAGGATTTTCCCTGACGTTTAATTTGAGGGATTATATCTGCGGGAAAATTATCGTGCAAAGCCCCGTGCAAAGATTTCTCCGGAGCAATGTTCTTTTCAAGTAATATCTGCTCGTATCTGCTGATTCCTTCAGTGTCTTTGGTATTTAAATTTTTCGAAAAATCATCGATATAATTCTTTTTTTCAAATTTAATAAAATCTCGGAATTCATTTTTTAAAATTTTTTTTGACTGTTTCTGGGTAATTGTCTTATTTGTCATTTGCATACCAAGGGCCGAATCAAACGATATTGTTAAGTCGCTGCGGCACTTACTGAATGCATCAGAAAAGATCTGATCACCGAATTTATTTTCAAGATATAAAAAAAAGCAAAATGAAAGGTTATAGAGAAGTTCAGCTTCCTCAGTATTTTTATTTATAAAATTGAAGAGGTCTTCGTATTCCACAGCTAATCCGCCGAGTAATGCGGTCCTGGCAAGCATTGCTCTGTTATTATCATAACTATCATATCCCGCTTTCGCACTGAAGTATTGCGCAAGACCCTCCGCGTAGCCCGAGCTTATTTCAGATGGTGTAAAAACGGCATACGCATTTCTCTGCGTTTTTCTCCAGACGCTGCCTGTTGACAGAGAAAAACCGCTGAAAAAATCCGGCAGAATCCTGAGTTGATCAAGGGTTACTTCGTGAGCAAGTTCATGCGCAAGCGCTGAAGATAACCATTCTCTCTGTCTGCGGTATAAGAAATGATCATAAACCGGCTGTGTGCTGATTACGATTAGATTCCGGCGGGGTATCACGTATGCGGATCCTATATCATCATTATCTGTCAGTACAATATGCATCGGACGTGTGGGAGTACTTTTATAATACGGAAGTTTTTCTTTGTACTGGTGCATAATGTTTTCATAATGAATCAGCAGCATTCCGGCAGTGTTTGAAAGATAATCAGGATAATGCAATACAGCGGCCTCAATTACCGCAGCATTCCACCGGATATGCGGATTACCGCTTTGTCCCGCAAGCATTGAAACTGATAAAAAAATTGCCAAAAAAAGAATCAGGATTTTGGACATCAAGTAAGATGATTAAAATTGATGAGAAACATTACGTATTTGTATGGTCATTATATTTTACAATATATTTTTAAATAAAAGACTTCTGAATACTATTTGAATTATGCATAGCTTTATGAATTCATACGTGACTCACGCTGTATTAATTTTTATGATACACTTTACGTCAGAAAGAACTTAATCAGGAGCTGATAAATGGAATACGCATTGGTAACGGGCGGTTCAAGAGGAATAGGACGGGCGATCTGTCTGGAATTATGTAAACAGGGACTTGATATTCTTATCAATTACCGTTCTAATAAAGATGAAGCAGAAAAAACACTGACTCAGATAAAAGAATCAGGCGGTAATGGCACACTTCTTCCATTCGATGTATCTAACCCTGATGAGACTGCACAAGCCATGGCTCCATGGACTGACACTGAAAGTGCATCACCAATACGTGTATTAGTCAATAATGCCGGAATTACCCGTGACAATCTCATGCTGTTTATGGAAAATAAGGATTTCGATGACATACTGAAAATTAATTTAAACAGTTTTTTTTATGTTACCAAAACAGTTCTCAAACAAATGGCTATTCAAAAAAAGGGAAGAATAATAAATATTGCATCGGAATCAGGACTTCACGGACTTCCTGGACAAGTCAATTATTCAGCCGCAAAAGGCGGTCTCATCGCCGCAACGAAAGCTCTCGCGCTCGAAATGGGGAAAAAAAACATTACGGTAAATGCCATTGCCGCGGGATTCATTAAAACTGATATGACAGCCGGAATAGATGAAAAAGATTATAAAAAAGTTATCCCGCTCGGCCGTTTCGGAACACCTGAAGAAGTCGCACATCTCGCAGGCTTCCTCGCATCAGAAAAAGCCGGATACATAACCGGGCAGGTAATCGAAATAAGCGGCGGACTATTTACCTGAACGGAAGTTTAAACGCCGGTACACTATTCAGGTGTACTCAGTACTGCTGAATTATTTAAAAACCAGATTAACTTTTAAAAATATTCCTCAGATGATATAATATGCTCAGTTTGTTCGGGAAATAATAAGATGGAGTGCTATGTATGACCAAAGAAGAAGCCATAAAGAAAATCAACTCAGTCTTAACTGAAGAATTTGAAGTTGACGAAGAAAAAATAACTGAAGATGCAGATATTTTTAAAACGCTTGACATCGACAGTCTTGATGTAGTCGATTTAGTAGTCGACATTGAACGTAACTTTGGTATAAAGCTTAAAACTGAAGAAATGTCTAATGTGAATACTATCGGTAAACTTTACGAGTATGTCTGGAATAAAATAGAAAGCAAATCCTGAGCATGTACCCAACATCATACAACCACATCTAAATACATATTTTTCAAAACTATCTCAGTGCATGCTGTACTGAGGAAAACTTATACAAATGACAGATACAAAAGAAAACGAAGTTGTAGTGACAGGAATGGGCATTGTCTCATGCCTTGGAAATGAACTTCAGGCAGTGGAAAATTCACTGCGCAGCGGCAAGTCCGGTATTGTGGTCGATGAAGAACGCAAAGCGCTTGGGTTCCGTTCTCCGCTAACAGGGAAAGTTTCATTCGATGTAAAGCAGTTCCTTGACAGAAAACGCCGTAAAACTATGGATGAAGTAACTGTTCAGGCCTATGCTGCTGCCGAAGCCGCTCTTGCTCAGGCCGGTCTCACAAGCGATGATTTTTCCAATTACCGAAGCGGTATTATAATCGGCAATGACTCCTGCTCCCGGCCAAATGTCGATGCCGCAGATCTTCTGCGCAAGTATAAAGAAACCTACCAGCTCGGCTCCGGTTATATTTTTCAGGTAATGAATTCTTCAATCACCATGAACCTCAGTACATTATTTAAAGTGAAGGGGGCAAACTGGACTCTTGCAGGCGCATGCGCCTCGGGAAATCACGCCGTAGGACAGGGCTATAATTTAATCAGACTGGGTGAACAGGATCGTGTGATTACCGGCGGAGCGCAGGAAATCAGCTGGCAGAGTATGGCCAGTTTCGACGCGCTCGGAGCTTTTTCTGCAAACATCGCAAGCCCCGAAAAAGCAAGCCGGCCGTTTTCAGCCGATAGAGACGGTCTTATTCCTTCAGGCGGAGCTGCCGTTTTAATTCTTGAACGAAGAAGCTGCGCAGAAAAAAGAGGCGCGCAGATTCTTGCCGTTATCAAATCGTATGTTTTTTCAGCCGACGGAGATCATTTATCAATACCATCCGGAGAGGGTGCAAAATACTGTATACGTGAGTCAATATTACGAGCGGGCCTCGAACCTGAGCAGATTAATTATATCAATGCCCATGCAACCAGTACCCCCGTCGGGGATAAAGTCGAAGCTGCGGCAATTCTCGATGTGTTTGGTCAGCGCACCCCTCCTGTTTCTTCTACAAAAGGCATGACCGGACACGAATGCTGGATGAGCGGGGCAAGCGAATTAATTTACAGTATTATAATGATGCAATCAGGATTTCTCGCACCAAATATAAACTTCACTGGCGGAGACGATGTCACCTCAAAGCTCAATATCGTTACCCGCACAACTCCCGCTGCGCCCCGGACAATACTCTCCAATTCCTTCGGATTCGGCGGTACCAATGCAGCAATAGTAATTCAAAAAGATAACTGATCATGACTAGCAATACCGCACCAGGATTTTCCAACAATACCACAATGACAGGTACTTTACACAGAGTGGTCGTAACCGGTATGGGCGTTACATGTCCAATAGGTAAGTCTGTAGCAGAAATGAACGCTGGTTTAACAGAAGGGAAAAGCGGAGTTGTGCGTATACCTGAATGGGAATTAATCAAAGAACTGCGCCCGCTTGTCGGCGGAAGGGCAGCTCCGGTAAATGAAAAAATTATTCCCCGCAAGAACCGGAGGACAATGGGACCGGAAGCAATGTTTGCCATCATTGCCGCCGAAGAAGCAATCCTCGATGCAGGAATTACTAAAGAAATGCTGCCGGATATCGGTATAAGTGTCGGTTCTACACTCGGAAGCCCGACCGCATATCAGGAATTTTTCTTCCTGCTAAAAGATGTCGGCGGTTTTTCTCAGCACAAATCCGGCACATTCCCGAAAACAATGAGCCATACCTGCGCGGCAAATATGGCAATCCATTTCGGTGTCAAAGGCCGCGTGCAGGCACCATGCAGCGCGTGTACTTCCGGCAGTCAAAGCATCGGGCTTGCGTACGAAGCAATACGCCTCGGCAGTGCTGAAATTATGCTCTCCGGCGGGGCAGACGAACTCCATGCGACAGCTGCCGGAGTCTTCGACATAATTGCAAGCGCATCAGTCAAATATAACCGCACGCCTTCCGAAACACCTCGTCCGTTTGATCAGGATAGAGATGGAATGGTAGTTGGAGAAGGCAGCGGAATACTCGTTCTCGAATCCCTCCAAAGCGCGCTCCGCCGCGGCGCGCGCATCTACGCCGAGATTACCGGATATACTTCTACATGCGACGGTGATCATATGACTACCCCTTCAATAGATGGTATTAAATCGTGTATTTCTCTGAGTATGAAAAACTCAAATACGACGCCCGGACAAATCGATTTTATCAGCGCGCACGCAACCGGAACCGTATTAGGCGATTCCATCGAAGCCGGCGCATACCGGGACATTTTCGGTAACAAAGTACCCATTGCCGCGCACAAGAGTTACATGGGACATACTTTCGGCGCGAGCGGCGCTATCGAAAGTATTATCTGCATCCTTTCAATAAATAATAATGTGCTCTACCCTACCCTTCATCTGAAAAAAACAGATGAAACCTGTACCGGTATTCAGCATGTGACGCACATTCAGAATAAAGAAGTAAACATCGCGATGAACAATAATTTTGCCTTCGGCGGAATAAATACTTCGCTTGTATTTAAAAAATATACGGGCTGAACACTTCATATCTTGCAGTAACAAAAACAGGATTACAAAAAAAGAGCTAAAGGAGAGAAAATGAAATTCAGATTAATATACCCGAAATGGAAAAAACTTGAAGGACAAACCACGTTTAATCTGCCGCCTCACGGTCCGGTTGTTATGGCTGCCGCCATTCCTCCGGAAATCACAGTCGAGTTTATTGATGAAAATGTCGATGCGCACGAGATTAATGATAACTGCGATTTTGTCGGTATCTCGATGATGCTCACTACACAAATTAAAAGAGGATGGGAAATCGGGGATGCCTACAGAAAACTCGGCAAAAAAGTAATCTACGGCGGTATATCAACCATGCTCCACGCCGAAGAGACCCTGCCGCATGCTGACAGCGTATTTCTCGGCGAAGCAGAAGGGAAACTTGAAAAAGTGTTTGATGATTTTAAGAAGGGGAAACTGCAGAATATATACAACTACATGACAGATTTTCCACCGATAGAAAGTGTCGGACCTGCCCGCCGTGAAATTCTTAAACGGGAACTGTACTACCACAAAGGCGTGCAGATGGTAGATCTTTTTCATGCATCCCGCGGCTGCAGATTCAAATGTTATCCGTGCGCAGTTGCATACCTCGGCGGCAGGCAGTTTCGCCCGCGGCCGATAGACCGTGTGGTTGAAGAACTGGCAACAATTGACAATAACCGTCTTTTTGTGGTCGACAATTCTCTTGCTCAGGATACACAATGGGAAAAAGATTTATTCAAGGCCATGATACCAATGAAAAAAAAGTGGTGCTGCCACCCCATTGAAGATAAACCTGAGGTGCTTGATCTCGCCGCCCAGGCCGGTGCGTGGTTTGTGTATCAGGCCGTATTCGATACCAGCGACTATATTAAAGAACGGGTAAAACGTTATCACGATTACGGAATAGGCGTTGAAGGTACTATACTTTTTGGCCTTGATGATCAGACCGAAGATGATATTAAAAAACTTATTGATTTTCTTCTGGAAATCAATCTGGATCTCGCGGAATTCACCATACTCACACCGTTTCCTCATACAAAGTGCTGGGATGACCTGATTAAACAGGATCGGATTTTCGACAAGGACTGGAATAACTATAACGCAGGAAAAGCAGTATACAAACCGAAACATATGACTCCGGAGCGTCTGCAGGAACTGTACCAGTACGCATGGGACACTTTTTACAAAGATGAATCCCAAACGCAGAAAATGTTCAAACTTTTCCGGAGTGTAATCAGCCGCGAGCTTGCGGACGGCACCTATCGGGGACGCCGTGAAGACCTTGCCGGAAAATCGTTCGGAAAAAAAATAGTACATAATTAAGTAACCGGAGAATACGTAATGGTTTCTGATAAAATTCCGTCACCCTATATCGACGAAGTGTATGAATTTCAGGGCTTATGGGGAATTCGTTCCCTCTGCGGATTGAAGGCAATCCAACGCGGGGCAAAATGTATTATCATTGTCACTGAACTGTATGATACTAATCCCGGCACTACGGTAACTAACTGGAGCGCCCAGCTCGCGGGAGAGCTCATGCAGAAATATAATACGAACCCTGAAAATTTAATATTTATCGAACACACCCCTGATAGAAAATCAAAACTGGAAGTATACGACGAAACGTTTGACCGTGTTTCTTATACCTGGAAAGACGGGAAATTTACTGATCCGAAATGGCAACGCCTCTCAAAGCAGGAAGTCGACAAGTTAATTACCTAAGCCGGCTACGCCGGAGAGGGCAGCGAGCAGAGAACAGAAAATGCCGCTATTCAAAAACTGACTTCTGTTTTCTGTCATCTCGTCTCTTCTCGCTGAATAAAATCAATAATCTAAACTGTTGAATTCAAATGACTGAATTCAGAAAATTTGACACGTACCAGAAACGCGCCACAAAAATAATACTCGATATTGCGGTACAAAATCTCAGAAATCTGCCGTCTCCGCAGGCTGCCGCAGAAAATACCGTGAAAATTTTAGCTGATACAAAAAAGATTTTCCCTCAATTTTCAAGGCGCACGAAGGAAATGCTTACTGCTCTGCGCAGGGAAACCCTTACCCGTTCAATCCGAAAATCCGGTGAGGAAAAAACAAACTGAGATTTGTTACGCGAGTTGCAGAGGAGCGAAAAATTCCGGCCGGTGAAAATCCGGCTCAGGAGTATTGATACGGTTCCACGAAACGTAATGCGGTACGGTTAAATTATCGCCGCACTTATAAAAATTTGCTTTATAAATACCGCCGCTTTTATTAGTCTGACCAGGCATATATACTGATATAGGAATTACCGCAGTCAGTGACCATGAGAAATCTCCTTTTTTTTCTGAAAAGGGCGTTGTTCCAAGGGTTGATTGGATCAGAATACTATGTATCACTGCAGGATCTGCCGGAATCCGGCCGCTTCGTTCTTTTCCATTACCGAGTAACACAGTACCGATACAATTGCTTTCAAAATTAATATATGAATCGGCACCGGGAGGAATGAAAAAAAATTCAACACAACTATCCTGACATACCGGATCATTCGGTTTTGTATTTATGGCAAGAACGGCCTGTTCCCTGACCTCATAACGGAGGTATAGATGATTTTCGTCGAAGGCAATACGGCAGCAGACCCCGGGCGTATACGGAAAAGCGCTCCAGGATGCTTCTTTGATGTCTATAATGCATGCCTTTTCCAAAAGAGCCTTTTCAATATCAGGAAGGTTTTTCTGCTGGACTATGCCGGTTTTACATATAAAATTTATACGGGGTATGATATGCATCGGCGGGTCCTTTTGAGATAATTACCGTCAACCAATGAATTCGTTACCGACTTTCCGCGCGCGCTGAGGTTTATCCAGATCAATACCGGCAGCGAGTCCTATTTCGACAAGAAGATTCCATCCAGCGGCGAGCTGTACGTATTCTGCATATTCGCCGCCATCGGGAATAATGACAGTTGGAAATATTGTTTTCTTCGTGCTTAATGCAATTACATTCATCCCCACGCCTTTTACAAGACATTCAGAAAATTTATCTACTTCTTCTTCAAAGGGTTCAACAATTATTACCGTTTCTTTTTTATCCATTACTTCTTCGATTCCGTGTACGGCGTATGTACCCTCAAGATATGCGGATTTTTTCCGGGTTATTTCATTTGTTTTTAACGCAAGTTCTTCAGCTGCGCCGTTATTACGGCCGGCAAAATATATCACCGGGGAATTAGCAATTTTTTTAACAAGATCTGCCTCGATAACAAGCGTCAATGCCTGGTGAATAGAATCCGCTGCTGCAGAAAGATTATTCAAAGTGCTGCCGGCAGCTCTCGCGCATACACTGTGGTAAAACAACGCCTGTTCAATTACGCTCTTTGTCGCCGCAACTGCATCTTCGCCGCCGCAGCTGAGCACATGTGTATTACAGGTGAGTTTTTCAAGCTGAGTATCTTTATTGGCGGTAAGTCCGAATAATGCCTGATGTCCGTTTTTTTGAAGTTTAGTAAGAAGCCGGATGACTTCTTTGGTTTTTCCGGAATTACTCGCGGCAAAAACAGCGTAGTCATCAAGCGAGTATTCAAGAGCCTGGGTAGCTCCGTCAGTGCAAAAAGTAAACGGTAAGTTTTTCCGCATAGCGTACGCCATAGCTCTTTTTGCCGGAAAAATCCTGCTGGAACCTTCTCCGGTGAAAAAAACTTTCTTTTTATTTTTAATCATTCCGGCAAACCTTTCAGACACGGAAGGATCGAATTTCTTTACTACGTCAGATGTCTCCAGCATTTCCTTCACGAGGGCAAATTTACTGTATTTTTTTTCCTGAATATTCATTTGTTATGTTCTCCTTTTTATGGCATGTTTTTACAGAATTTTAAATTTTGTATTATCTCATTCGCTGCTTTGCAATTATTTTTTTTATTTCCCGCACTTTTTGTGTAATTATTGATTTTGACTTTTTTTCTGCGTTGGATGTCAGGAACTTCTGAAGTGCTTCCTGCAGAACACTGTTTTTCTGATACCCTCCGCCAAGATGCTGCCAGAAAGCTTCGGCGAATTCACAGCCCGACTCGGTACCAAGGCTGCGGATTAATTTTTTCATTTCACCGTAAAAATCGTCCATTTTGTGCATGACACGCATCAGATCGATCTGCGATTGATGACATTCAAGCATCTGCATCTTGGTTTCCATGACTGAGCCGACATTCACGTAAAAGTGAGGCTTATCAAGCATACGCCCCAGAGGGTCGCTTAATCCGAGCGGAGCGCTGTGATACAAAAGCGGAGTGACCTCAAGCGGCTTTTCCTTCAGCGGCACATTCGGAAGTGAAGAAAGCATGGCCGATGCATCAACTATCTGACACGTTGCACGATGATCGCTGTGATAATCATCGGGCCGGTGTGTAATGATGATACCGGCCTCTTTTTGACGGATAATCTTCAGTACATCCAGACGAAGTTTCAGAGTATCAAACAGATACCCGTCCCGTCCGTCAAGACAGATATATCCGGCATTAATGAGCTCCGCAGCCTTTTGCGCTTCTTTTTTTCTGAGTGCAATAGTTTTTTTTTCTGTTGAATTAATACCGCCCATTCCGCCAGGTGTTAAGGTGACAATTGTTACCGAGTACCCGCAATCGGCGAGCAGTTTCAGTGTTCCCGCACAGAAGATTTCTGTATCATCGGGATGTGCGTGAATAGCGACGACGTTTTTTGGAAAGATTGAATGCATGAGTTTTCCTAAATATATTTTTTGGGGATTTCATAGTATTCCGGTAATGACCCTGTCAGCGGGCGGGCGTATGCCTCAAATGCAGGAGTAATTCCGCAGCCGTTTTCACTGATAAATTCATCCGGCATCGGCTTTGCCCTGACTGCAACATCCGAAAGGGGTACGTGAGTAAGTTCTATTTTGTAGGGATTATCTGAAATACGTTTTATTGACACCATCACACCGCTTAATCCTTCCTCGGCGAATGACACCGCTTTTTTCCCGCAGGAAAATGCTTCTTCAAGATCGACGGTACTTGCGCGGTCAAACGCACACATATTAAGTGATTCGATTATCTGAAATTCCCCGCGCCAGTTACACTTTTGAGTAAGCATACGGTGCAGGTTAAGCGCCGCGCTCGAACCGCCCATCGCGCCGAATTCGGTATTACTGAATTTATCTTTGGTTTTTGATTGGCTGACCGGAGTGCCGTCCCCGTAACGTATACCCTCACCGCAGACGACACTCACCCATCCGTAATTTTTTACACATGTGCGGGCATTTTCGAGAAACGCTTCATCATTGAATTTCCGTTCCGGAATATAAATAAGATGGGGAGCATCATCCGGATTTTTTTTGGCGAGTCCTGCCGCCGCCGCAAGCCAGCCGGCGTCTCGTCCGATTGTCTGATAAATGACAAAACGGTCAACACGCTGCATATCTTTTGCCAGGCGGCCGCCCTGGAGAACACTGAGCATATTGTAGCGCGCGGCAGATGCCCATCCCGGCGTATGGTCAGTACCGTAAAGATCGTTATCAACCGTTTTTGGGACTCCAACACCGGTGAGTTCATATTTTTTATCCCTGCAGTACGCTTCAACGCGGTGAATGGTATCCATGGTGTCGTTTCCGCCGATTAGAAAAAAATAATGTATATCGAATTTTTTCAGGACATCAAGAATTTTTGGAAAATCGGCATCCTGTACTTTGTGCCGGGAAGAACCGAGAGCAGAAGAAGGTGTTTTTTTTAAGCCGTCAATAAGGGGCTGACCGAGAACGCTCAAATCAATTAATTTTTCCTGCATAAAACCTTCTATGCCGAAATTCATTCCGTATACCGAATCGATTTGACTGGATGCAGTGCACGCCTGCACAATACCAGCAAGACTGGAATTAATAACACTTGTCGGTCCGCCGGACTGACCGATTACTGCATTTTTTTTCATTTATACCCCTTCATTCAAATGATCTTTTATAGTATGTACTGTAATATTATTTTGAAAATTCTGCAAGTGGGGGATACTGGTGAATTCAGTGTATTTTCTGAATAATAAGCGTTTATACAATAATCTGCCGTTCCACGCGAATATATTCGGTTACCGTGCACTTATAATTTACACAATTTTATTTTAGGCGCGTGAAAGGCTTACAAATTCGGTAATTGAGACGGCTGTTTAGTTGTAGCAGTATTTTCTATTAGTTAAGTGGGAGGGTTTCGCCGATCATTGGGGGCGCCGCAGGCGGGGCCCCGCAATGATTAAGTCATCAGACGCGTAGCGTCTGATGACAGATCGGTAATTCAGCGCATCACTGTTTAACAGTAATGTTACTCTCAATAGCAAAGTGGAAGGGTTTCGGTAATTCAGAGCGGCTGTTTAAAGAGTAGTATTATTTTTTATAGCTAAGTGGGAGGGTTTCGCAATCGGTAATTCAGAGCGGCATCAAAAACACGAAAAATGCAGGATGCAATTTTTCGTGTTTTTGCTGAGTGCAGTCCGCTGCCACGAGGGCGGCGGCAAACGTCCGCCTGAATTGCCGGTGGCGAAATCCCTTCCACGGTGTATGTAGAGAAAGACCACCTGCAAACATCCCCTCTGAATTACCGGTTGCGCAACTCCTTCCACATTGCATATAGATTTAAGACTGACCTAAACCTCCACCTCAATTACCGAATTTGTAAGCCTGTCACACAGCTTATTGGTAAATTCGTGGGTATTCATAAGCCTGCATGACTCTTGCCAAAGTCATGAACTGCATGTTACAATCCTTGTGACAGAATTTAAAACCGGAGAATATAATGGCCGATACAGATGATATAAAAGAATCAAAAAATTTTTACACGGATAAACCGCAAAAAGCAAAAACTTTTTTTATAAAAGGATCCAATTCCCTTGACTGGGGAATGAAAAACCGCCTTTCGCGTATTTTTAATCCTAAAAGCGGCCGCACGGTAATGCTTGCCATTGACCACGGCTACTTTCAGGGACCGACAACAGGTCTCGAGCGCGTCGATATAAACATCGTTCCGCTCATCCCATACGCTGACACGCTTATGCTCACCAGAGGTATTCTAAGAAGCGTCATCCCTCCCGAAACGCAGAAATCTATCGTACTCCGGGCCTCCGGCGGAACAAGCATCCTGAAAGAACTTTCAAACGAAGAAATCGCTGTTGATATTGACGATGCACTCCGTCTTAATGTCTGCGCTCTCGCGGTGCAGGTATTTATCGGCGGAGAACACGAAAAACAGTCAATTATCAACATGACTAATCTCGTTAACCTTGGAAACCGGTATGGCGTGCCGGTACTCGCGGTTACCGCCGTAGGCCGCGACATGGTCAGAAATGCCAAATATTTCAGACTTGCGGTACGTATTTGCGCTGAACTTGGCGCGCATTACATTAAAACATATTATGTCGAAGAAGATTTTGATACCGTTACCGCAAGCTGTCCGGTGCCGATAGTCATAGCCGGCGGGAAAAAAATACCTGAACTTGACGCATTAAAAATGGCGGCCAATGCAGTTGCCGCAGGCGCCGCAGGTGTCGATATGGGCAGAAATATTTTTCAGGCCAAAGATCCCATCGCAATGATAAAAGCGGTGCGGTCGGTGGTACATCAAAATGTCAAACCGGAAGAGGCTTTTGAAGCTTATTCACGGACGGTGTCATAAGTCAAATGAAAGTCTCTGTATGGCACAATAACAAAGATATCAGAATCGAAGAACGCCCTGTTCCGGCTCCCGGTCCGGGCGAACTTCTTGTTAAAGTGCACGCCTGCGGTATCTGCGGCAGCGATGTTTCTGAATGGTACCGCCTTCCCCGCGCGCCATTAATACAGGGACATGAAATCGGTGCTGAAGTAATACAAACCGGAGATGGCACCACCCGGTTTAAAACTGGTGAACGTCTTGCGGCTATGCCAAAAATTCCATGCCTTTCATGCGATTACTGCGCAGACGGACATTTCCCGCAGTGTACCGAAATCAAGGAACGGCTGCCCGGAGGGTTTGCTGAATACATGGTCATACCCCGGAGTATCGTTCAACACGGAACATTTCAACTTCCTGACAATATGACCTATCAGCAGGCAACGTTTATTGAACCACTCGCTTGTGTGGTGCGCGCGCAGCGTATTGCCGGTATTTCCCGTCTTTCACCTAAAAAGAAATCCGGCGCGCTGCGAACTGTCTGTATTCTCGGCAGCGGAATGTCGGGGATTCTCAATATCCGTCTCGCGAAAGCTGCGGGATGGAAGGTAATCGCCACCGACATTGCTCCGGAAAAAATGGAATGGGCGCGGAAATCAGGAGCAGACTTTGTTATACGGGCCGACAGCGATGTTCCCGCTGAAATTATCCGCACCACCGGCGCAAAAGCAGATGCAGTCATCGTTACCGCAGGCGCGGTACCTCCGGCTCTTCAGGCATGGGACATCATCGATAAAGGCGGTTCAATCGTTTTTTTTGCTGTTCCTTCCCCTGAAAAAACCGTTACCATACCGCTTAACCGGTTCTGGATGCAGGAAATCACCGTTGCAACATCCTATTACTGCGGACCGTCCGATATGGAAGAAGCAATGCAGCTCATTTCAATCGGAACCGTCCGGGTCGATGATCTTATTACCCACGTGCTGCCGCTTGATAAAACCGCCGAAGGTTTTGATCTGGTAATTAACGGCAAAGGAACAGTCAAGGTAATAATAACACCTTCCGGTTAAATTTAGTTTTGAGGGTACAGAATGAATAAAATACAGTATATACACACCGGAATTACTTCATCGTGCATTGAAAATGCCGACCGGTTTTTCTCCGGTATTCTCGGCATGACTAAATCCGAACCTAAGGAAACGCCCGCTCCTGTATGCAATACACTTTTTGGAATTCAAGAGGCTATTACACGAGTTAACTATACCGGAGAGCAGTGCCAATTCGAAGTGTTTATCCGCCGGACTGATAAAACAGACATACCGGTGATAGCACACACATGCATTGCAGTACCGGATCTTAAAATATTTTTAGATACCTGCAGGACCGGCAATATCGAAATTAAGGAATTTAACACCGGCGCAAAAAATATCACATTCATCAAAGATTACGACGGTAATCTCTATGAATTACAGCAGTCTGAATTGAGTTAGGGGAATCTATCTTTTTTATTCTTCCTGAACGACTTTAATGATTTTACCATTTTACCGAACTTTTTATCTTTTTTTTTCTTTTCGTACGCTGTTGAATTATAATATTCTGACTCGCGTCTGATTTTATTGAAATTTTCAAATTTGTCCGGATTTAGCGCGTGTGCATCAATGGCATTTTTTACCGCGCATCCCGGTTCAGAGGTATGCGTACAGTTACGGAATTTACATTTTTGAGCGTACTGCTGTATATCGGAAAAAACCTCTCCCGCATCGGTGCCGTCAAGTGAAATACCGATTTCTCTAAGTCCGGGAGTGTCGATTAATACTCCGCCGTCAGGCATTATCAGTAACTGACGTGAGGTGGTAGTATGCTGCCCCCGGTCTGAGAAATTACTTATATTTTCAGTTTTTAACTCTGTACCGCCCAGTACTTTGCTGATAATTGTTGACTTACCGACACCTGATGAACCGATGAAACTATATGTTTTTCCACTCAGCATGCATTTTTTAATTTTTTCTGCATCATCATCGGAATTCATTGAGGCCGTCAGCAGAGTGTACTGTTTTTGTCTTTCGGTTATATCACTCATCATCTGATTTTTTTCCGCTAAACCGATTAAATCGATTTTATTCAGAATAATAATCGGAATAATTTTTGATCTGGTTACTATCGTGAGATATCTTTCAAGCCGGTTCACACTGAAGTCTCTGTCCGCGGCCATTACAATTATGCCATAATCAATATTTGCGGCGATGAAATATTTTTCCAGTCTGTTACCTTTGTTTCGGTACAGTACTGTTTTTCTGGGCAGAATGTTTGTTATGACAGCGCCATTATCACCGTTCTTTGTATATGTTACCCAGTCCCCTACAATCGGATGATTTTCTTTATGCATGTTTTCGGCGGTTCGGACCATGGTGTCATCACAGATGATTTTATACACATTTTGTGATTCTCCGCAGACACGGCCGATGTAATTATCGTATTCCCCGTAAAATTCAGGATCGTACCCTATTGATTGCAAAAATGTAGTCATAACAAGACCTCACACGGAGCTCACGGAGCCCACGAAGATTATAACATTCGTTTTCTGCTTTTCAGTTCATTTAACAGTGAAGGCTGTTGAATAATGCCTTTTTTCGCCGCTGAATTCGCAGAAAAACGCAGAAAAAAAGAAAAAATCATCATACATTGCATCAGGCGCCAGGATAATGAAACAACGGGGAGTTATTTGTCAATTTAAATTATAGGAGTTCATCATGTCAGTTCATCCGTTGTCATCAAGGGTTATCGCATGTGCGTTTGAGGTTCATACTGTACTTGGTTCCGGTTTCCTGGAAGCGGTGTACCCAGATCACAGGAGGTGATTGAGGAGTGCTCGCCCAGGAGGGGCGAAAAACGCACTCCCTTGAAGCACTTTATCAGGAGCTTGTCAGTTCCGGCATTTCTTGTGAAAAGGAAAAGAAAATTTGCATCAGCTACAAAGGCCGTCTTGTTGGTCAGTACCGGGCTGACCTTGTGGTTGACGATAGCATTGTTATAGTAACAAAATGCGTGGAAAAAATAGCGATGGGGCAGATTTATCCGGATGCAGGGCCGAGCAGCTGCGTAGCCGCGACCAGGGGAAGGGGCACCGCAGGCTTACGACCAGGCCAAGCGAAGAATTATCTTCGTGGTATTGACCGGCAGTATGGGATGGTGATTAACTTTGGCGGGTTGTCGGTTACTTTCTGGCATGTGTTTGTGTGAAGATTATACTATATCCACCTCTCAGATTCATTGTAATTCATTTCTTTCTACAATGCCCGGGTTTTTATTTTAAAAGTTCATTTCCGCAGGGCCAAGATTTTATTTTAACAAAAATAGTTATGACTATTGGACATAGATACTAATTATTGTTATAATACCCCCAACGGAGACGGACATGCAGGCACTGAAATATATCACTGAAGTAGATGCCAATGGACACATATCACTACCTGAAATTCCTCTATTAAAAAGTAACCGGGTTGAAATAATTATATTGCCATACCAGGAAGATGAAGAAGACCTACTTCGGGCGGCACAATCTTCCACAGCTTTCTGGAATAACAAAGATGACGATGAAGCTTGGAATGACGTTTAAGCAGAGAGATATTCTTCTAGTGCCGGTACCATTTACTGACTTGAGCAGCACAAAACAGCGACCGGTAATTGTTTTGTCAAACGATAGGGCAATAGAAAGCAGTCCGGATCTATTGGTCGTCGCGGTTACCTCGAATTTGTTATTTGCCAATGACTATACTGTAGAAATTGACAGTAGCGATATTGAGAACAGGTTACTGCCGAGAAAAAGTGTCGTAAGATGCGACAAACTGTATACCATTTCGAAAGACATTGTTTTGAAAAGGTTTAATCGAATAAGACAGGAAGTTTTTTTACGATTAATAGAAGTTATAAAAAAATTAATAACCCCAGCATCATAATATCATAGCCTGCTTACATCCCGGGAGACTTTTCATTCCCGGAACGTATCCTTTTCATCTCTTACCTGTTTTTTTTCTACGGCACAGCAATGCCCGTCGCCTTCATTTTTTCAGCAATAACATCAGTCACAAATTACTACGAGTCTCAAAACTAATTCGTCGGCATACCTTTTATCGTCTCTGGCCAGTAGCATAAAATCACTCTGTTGCTTTTTTTTCTGCATGCAATCTGTGATTTATATTCAAAAGCATACTGAGCTTTGAGACAGGATTGCAGGATACGACAGGATTGCAGGATACGACAGGATTGCAGGATACGACAGGATTGCAGGATACGACAGGATAATGAAACAACAGGGAGTTTTTTGTTAATTTAAATTATACCATCTCCGCAGACCCGCCTCAAGGTAGTACCGGCTACGCCGGTCTCCACCCCAGCACAGGATGTGCCTAAGGTAGGTGGCAGCCAGGGATGGCGACCGCCACCGACTTGACCCGGTTCCGCTCCGATGGGGAATTTTATAAAATTTATTTTATAGGAGTTTATCATGTCAGTTCATCCGTTGTCATCAAAGGTTATCGCATGTGCGTTTGAGGTTCATAACGTTCTTGGTTCTGGTTTCCTGGAAACTGTGTACCTTGAGGCGTTGTATCAGGAGCTTACAAGCGTTGGTCTTTCCTGCGAAAAAGAAAAGAAAATATCTATCAGCTACAAGGGGCGTCTGGTTGGCCAGTACCGGGCTGACCTTGTGGTTGATGATAGCATTGTCATTGAAACCAAATGCGTGGAGAAAATAGCTATGGGGCAGATTTATCCGGATGCAGGGCCGAGCAGCTGCGAAGCAGCGACCAGGCCAGGTGAAGAACTATCTTCGTGGTATTGACCGGCAGTATGGGCTGGTGATTAACTTTGGCGGTACGGCGGTTAGTTTCCGGCATGTGTTTGTGTGAAAGTGTATAATATCATTATATGATAATTTTTCAAGATCGATCGAAAAACCTCTAAACCGGTCTTTGATTACATAGGGTCTTCTTTAAGAACGTACTCTTCCCAGTCAAGTTTCGTTTTGAAAATATGCGTTTAATTTTACAAATTTTTTCTTCTGATACTCTGTTGCAAAAGTATATTTCCTTTAGCGTTTCCTTAGGAAATTCATGCAACCCCATTTTTTGAGAGATTATACGTATTTCCTCTTCATAATCCCACTCTTTACTTTTATTATATATTATCTCCCATGGAACATAATAAATCTCTTTGGTGTTTTCCTGTAAACGATAGGGCACTTCACGTTTTATTTTATCGTACCTAACCTTGTCACAGTATAGTAATTCATTTCCAAACTGAAGGTTGTTATTTTGTAATCTTTCATTAAAATCAAATCCTGCACAAAGTCCTGTATGAGAATCTGCATAGTGTGCCCACATAATTATGCTTGATTTAGTTTCGCTAAAGCAACAAACTCCATACTTTTCAACATCAGTCGAGTATCGAGTAACTTTTAACCATGATGTCCATTTTTCTTCTATTTCTAAAATATTATTCCCAGTTTCTACTGTGAAATTTAAACTTAGCTTCCTTTCTAAGGGAAGATCCTCAATCCTGTGAACAAACCCAAATTCAAATGGATCATTAAAATAGTCAGGAGAACTAAAGTAAAGGTTGCCGGAAAGTAAGGTTTTCAAACCTTTGCATTTCAAGGAAAAATATTTATAAATAAGATTACCCTTCAAAATAGCCTCACTTATCCGCCTTCATTTTTTTCAACAATAATATCAGGCACACAAATTACCACGAGTCTCAAAACAACTTCGTCGGCCTGTCTTTTTATCGTCTCTGGTCAGTAGCATAAAATCACATTGTTCCGAGTTTTTCTGCATGCAGCCTGTGATTTATATTCAAAAGCATACCGATCTTTGAAACAGGATTGCAGGATACGACAGGCGCTTCGGTGAACTATTTTATTCCTCTTTTCTTCTCTTGGTTTTGTTCTCTAATAGCTTTAAGCTTTCCAGATAGTTTTTTTCCACTTCGCTCAGTGTCTTTTGCTGATATTTTTTATATTCTGTCGTAGCTTTTTCTATAGCAGTATCGTGACTGATACTGCCTGCCCCTTTGAGTAGTTTTTCACCACTCATTGTCAGTATCTTGTCCAAATGCTCTGCCCAGTCCTTCATAGTCATCGCCTGTGCCCGTTCAGCTTGCCGTTCAGCAAAATCCAGATACCCGGATACTAATTGCCCGAGAGAAGGCAGTTCCTTGGCATGACCTCAGCGGCTGTTTGGCCGTGAACAGCGTAATGGATTTTATTCTGAACTTTTTTGAAAAATTCAATGGAAACATCAGCTTTGGGATCATAGTCGATACTTGTTGCGTAAATATCCAGTACCTGCCGGTAAAATACCTTCTCGGAGGCGCGAATGTCACGGATGCGCTGTAATAACTCTTTCCAGTAGCTTCCGCCGCCAAGGTTTTTGAGACGTTCGTCGTCCATCACAAACCCTTTGCGGATATATTCGTTAAGCCGTTTTGCTGCCCAGATACGGAATTGAGTGCCTCGTAGTGACTTTACCCTATACCCCACTGAAATAATCACATCGAGATTGTAGCCGTTCACCTCAATTTCCTGGGTTTTTCCGGCTATCGCGCCATGTTGAGTGGTTATTCGGAATTTCCGAACAGCCACTTTTTCATCAAGTTCCCCTTCGCTGAAGATATTTTTAATATGTTCATTGATGGTTGATTTTGCCTTACCGAAAAGATTTGCCATCTGCTCCTGTGACAGCCAGACGGTTTCATCTTCAAAGCGGACATCCACCGATATTTTTTCGTCTGCGGTTTTGAAAAGGATAAAGGAGGAATGGTTATTTTTCATTGTTGTTTCCTTCAATGATGGCGATTTCTTCTTCAGTGAGGTCGTAGAGCTGATTATTCACTTGGTTTTTCCTGTAATTTATATTTTTCAATACGATCTTTTGCTTCCACAAGTATTTGATGCAGTTTATTTTCAAGTTCAGCTTTTGGCGGTAAATTTGTCCAATATTCTGCAACCATAATACCGTCTTTATGCATTTCCAGTAATTCAATTTGTTCAGAGCTTTTACCAGCGCATAATATCAAACCAATAGGACTATTTTCGTCAGGTTGGCGATCGTAGCGATCCAGCCATTTAAGATACAGCTCCATTTGCCCTTTGTCTGCCGGGCTGAAATCTCTCAGCTTTAATTCAATAGCCACAAGGCGTTTCAATTTGCGGTGAAAAAACAGTAAGTCGAGATAAAAATCCTTGCCATCCAAAATAATGCGTTTTTGACGCTCCACAAAAGTAAAGCCCATGCCCAATTCCAGGATAAATTTTTAAAGGCAAAAGCTCAATGAAATAAGACCAACTCAATTGTGTCGCCAGCGGCGACACAATGTCTAACTCCACAAAATCGCTTGCAAATTGCATCATGCGGCGCAGGTTTCTCTCTTCAAAACTTCTGCCATAAGCCTGTTTCAATTGTGTCGACAGTGTCGGCACAATCTCTTTCGCATACTCGGCACGCTTATTTTTCAGAATGTGATGATTAATGGTGGTGCCAACCTGCCAGTAAGTCAGAGTTACGGTGCTATTTACCTGTATGGATAACCGTTTTTTCCCCTCCTCAATGATTTGTGATAGTTCAGCTAATAAGGAGGTATTACTCTTTTTCATTTCGATATCTCTATTAGACATTGGCAATCCCTTCATTGTTTTCTGTCGTTCTATTGCAATTGCCACAGGATGCTTTGGGTCAAAAAGCACCTAGTACACTTTCTCAATGGTCTTCCATTTTTTATCCCCGCTCCAACGCGACAAAAGCATGCTTTTTTATTCCAGGATCCATTGTCCGTTTTTTTTATTTCATTATACATTACATCAGGCGCAATGTCTAAGTCACGGGCCATTCAACGAATCCATTTTTACAGTTTGCCTGAAAAAAAAGATATCGTAACGCATTTTCTTACTCCAGCGGGGTAATTTTTTTTGGCGGATTTGCCTTTTCATAATGAGCCGCCAACTCAAATATTTCATCATAGGACTTCCCCGCAAGTAATTCTTTCCTCCATTCTGTATAGTCAAATGACTCTTGTCTAATAAGCGAAATAAATTTTTCTGCTTCAACGAGTCCAAGGGTTTCACGCAGTGACCTCATACCTTCATTTCGAATAATTGTGTTTGATCTCATTGTCTTTCCTCCATTAGCGGAATTATATTTATTGGATTAATAATGATAATATCATGTATTATCGGTGCTTTTTTTATTATTCTTTTATCAACTGTCACAACATATTGGGCATCACCATAGATTGCAGCCGCAATATGTATTGCATCTTTATAGTCAATTCCAAGTGCTGCTATCTCGCGTCCTTTTTTCCTTATAGTATCATTTGATGATACATAATGCTGTGCGATATGTTCCCATGCTGATATGGAGTCCTTAATATCTTCAAAAGGGTTTAAGGAATTTTCATACGAGGACATAAATGACCACACAAGCGTTACTGAATTTAAACGTATTTGATCCTGAATGAGTAACTTGCGTTTAAAATGAATTGATTTCTTTTTCAATTGCAATTTCTTTTAAACTAAACACCTTTGATAATTGAAACAGGATTGCAGTATACGACAGGATAATGAAACAACAGGGAGTTTTTTGTCAATTTAAATTATACCATCTCCGCAGACCCGCCTCAAGGTAGTACCGGCTACGCCGGTCTCCACCCCAGCACAGGATGTGCCTAAGGTAGGTGGCAGCCAGGTCGGTCGCATACCCGAGCAGCGGCGTAGCCGCGGCCAGGGGATGGCGACCGCCACCGACTTGACCCGGTTCCGCTCCGATGGGGAATTTTTTAAAATTTATTTTATAGGAGTCCATCATGTCAGTTCATCCGTTGTCATCAAAGGTTATTGCATGTGCGTTTGAGGTTCATAACGTTCTTGGTTCTGGTTTCCTGGAAGCTGTGTACATTGAGGCGTTGTATCAGGAGCTTACATGCGTTGGTCTTTCCTGCGAAAAAGAAAAGAAAATATCTATCAGCTACAAGGGCCGTCTGGTTGGTCAGTACCGGGCCGACCTTGTGGTTGCTGATAGCATTGTCATAGAAACCAAATGCGTGGAGAAAATAGCTATGGGGCAGATTTATCCGGATGCAGGGCCGAGCAGCTGCGAAGCAGCGACCAGGCCAGGTAAAGAACTATCTCCGCGGTATTGACCGGCAGTATGGGATGGTGATTAACTTCGGCGGAACGGCGATTACTTTCCGGCATGTGTTTGTGTGAAGGGGTTATTTCATGACTAATTGTTATGCAAAAGTGAAAATAATTTATATAGCCGCTGACTCAGATATTTCATCATAGGTCTTTCCTGCAAGTAATTCTTTCCGGCAGAGCGGCTGCTGATCTTGTAAACAGCCACTTCACGCAAAAGCCGGAATTTGCTGTATAATTTTACCGCCAAACAGTTTGCCGTTTTCGGATTTGCTCCGTTTGACACCGTCATTTCCCCATGTCCCCCACTGCTTAAAGAAAAATAAAGAATTCTGCTCCTGGCATTGTAAATATATCGAATCAACCCACGATGGTTTCATCGGCCGTGCCCTGTTTCCGCTCTCACCGCCGACAATAACCCAGTCAATTCCTGATAAGTTCAATTGTCCGAGGTTTTCAAGGAGCGGCTCACATGAAAGAAATTTCACAGAGGAGTTCAGCATTCTTAAATAGTCTACTCTTTCGGTATTTATCTCTGATTCTACAGTAACGCCGAGTCAAACGTTTGCGGGGATTATCCGCGATGAAAAAAAATCATACATTCTTGAAGCCCGTTTTGTTAAAATTTGATAACGATGCTGCGGTGTGCTCTAAATGGTGATCATGATTTTTTCTATGAAATCAAACGGCACATTTTCATGAAACAGATCGCTCATCGAGCAGACAAATATGGTATGAGGTTTTTTCCAATGAACCGGTTCTTCTAAAAGATCTTCATGAAATACAGGTTTAAACCCATATTGATACTTCACCATCCTCATCGCCTGCAAACGTCTTGCCATCACTTCCGCATAACAATTTGTGCAGCCGGCGGATATTTTAGTGCACCCGGTTACCGGATTCCATGTTTTATCCGTCCATTCGATTTTGGTTGTTCTCATCTTCTTACCGAGCCTTCAATGATGACGATTTCTTTAATATTACTTGGAATCCTCGCGTCTTCGCGTGAGCAAATTGTGATTGTCTTAGTCTCCATTCTTACCTTCCAGTTCTTTCTCAATCTGTTCTATGGTAGGAAGGATAGTTTTCAGTTCTTCCGGCAGTGAGTCCTCAAGTTTATATTCTGCAATACCCATGGGCTGTGATTTATCACCCAGGGCATATTCGGCCACCACCTTATTTTTGCTTTTGCACAAGAGCAGACCAATAGTGGCGTTATCCTGCTCATTTTTGACTTCACTATCAATCGCCGTTAAATAAAAACCAAGCTGCCCCAGATGATCCGGCTTAAATTTACCAGCTTTGATTTCTATTACCACATAGCAACGTAGCTTTAGATGATAAAAAAGCAGGTCAATGAAAAAATCATCACCGCCCACTTCCAAATGAACCTGTCGGCCTACATAGGCAAAACCGGCTCCCAACTCAATCAGAAATTGCGTAATGTGAGTGATCATTGCGGTCTCGATTTCCTTCTCGGCAGCTTCCGAACCTATACCCAGAAAATCAAACTTATAGGGGTCTTTTAGTGACTCATTCGCTAAATCTGATTGAGCCTTGGGTTAAGTTTTTTCAAAATTAGTAACGGCTTTTCCTTTTCGATCAAGCAACCTGGATTCAATATGAATGGAGAGAACATTACGAGACCAGCCGTAATCAAGCACCCCCTGTGCATAAGAAAGCCGGTCTTTTTCTGTTTTCAGTTTTGTGAGCAAAACTAAATTATGACCCCATGGCAATTGTCCAACAGGCTGTTGGACAATTTGTTCTTCACTCCAGGCCCCGGCAAAAGCCCGCATGTACATCAGATTTGCCCGTGAAAAGCCTTTCATTTCCTGAACGTATCCTTTTCATCGCTTCCCCGCTTTTTTCTCCGGCTCCTCTATCCCCGCCGCCTGCTGTCTTCTCCGCAGCTCTTCCTTTCCTTTCGATGTCACCGTCCCGGCATCATCAACCCAACCCGCGGCAACCTCCTCCGCGTGTCTCCGGTGATTTAACAACAACAGTCGTTTCAAAATTTCCTTCCGTGTATCGGGATGAGTGGTGCACCGGACGAGATTGTGTTTGAGACAGGATTGCAGGATACGACAGGATAACGAAACGATGGGTAGTTTGTTTAGCATTTTCAATTATACCATCTCCGCAGACCCGCCTCAAGGTTTTACCGGCTGCGCCGGTCTCCACCTTGACCCGGTTCTGCTCCGATGGTTGGGTTTATAAAATTTATTTTATAGGAGTTCATCATGTCAGTTCATCCATTGTCATCAAAGGTTATCGCATGTGCGTTTGAGGTTCATACTGTGCTTGGTTCCGGTTTCCTGGAAGCTGTGTACCTTGAAGCACTTTACCAGGAGCTTACAAGCGTTGGTCTTTCCTGCGAAAAAGAAAAGAAAATATCTATCAGCTACAAAGGACGTCTTGTTGGTGAGTACCGGGCTGACCTTGTGGTTGATGATAGCATTGTTATTGAAACTAAATGTGTTGAGAAAATCGCAATGGGTCATATTTATCAAGTGAAGAATTATCTCCGCGGTATTGACCGGCAGTATGGGCTGGTGATTAACTTTGGCGGGTTGGCGGTTACGTTCCGGCATGTGTTTGTATAAAGATGAAGCACAGAAAGTTGCTTGAACCTTTGAGCCTACTTCTTCTTTCGAGCAATTAATAGTCATAGGGTATAAAAAAGTCGCTCACATCATCAATGTGTTCAATTCGTTCATGCAATTCCTTTCTAAGAAACGAGCGCACCCGTGACCGCACCTTCCTGAAACTGGCCTCTGTTGGTTCCTGAATATAAATCATCTCTATCTTCTGCATTTCAGATAAAATCTGTCTGTCAATATCTCTATTAAAAAAAGGAAATGAATATCCCACAATTATCAAATGACTACAAGTTTGTACAATAGTTTTTGCGGCCACATGCATTTCTTCCTGATAAGGTTTGTCTTCCCATGCGAAGTTCAGGAGGATTTCGCCGGTATAGTTCGTTGCGTCTCCGTTTAACGATGACCAGTGAAACTGAAGCAACTCATCTATCCTTTTTGTAATTCCTGTTTTATCAGGCATATCGGAATAATATTTCCATGGTTTTTCATAGGCTCCTTCCATTATCCTATAACCTGCTGTTCCATTAAGCTTAATCATAGAAAAGATGCCTGGTTTATTTTCAATAACCTTATTACTTCCTATCCTGCACGTATTAATTACTTCGTGAGCTGGTTTTCCGGTATATTGATACAAACATGCCTCAAGCTGAATGTCATAATTCCATGAAACAATGCTGATATTTTCAGGTAGCATTATTTCATCTCTGGCATTATGAGCGATATTTGCCAGAAATGAGTTGTATCTTGGATCTATGGAAAATCTGTTCTCGCTTTGCTTGATAAGGCCTTCTTTCCATGGCGAATATTCGATTTCAGTGTACATTAGAAATGTATAAAGGAATGATAAGACCGATTTTACACGCATCAGTTCATTTGATTTTTGTTGAAGAGATAATCTTCTGGCGAATGTGTCGACTGTTTCAGACGGTGTTTTATTTTTCTGTATCCACTGAATATTTTCGATTAGGAGTTTCTGTGCTTTTTTGTTTTCAAGATTGCTTTGTGCTGCGATATAAGACCGTAGAAGCTCAAGGTAGGTATCAGTTTGATTTACCACCGGCACTGCTTGCGCGCTTGCGCCAGCACCGAGATAATAAATGAGATTTCTATTTTCAGACATATTTTTCTTTTTAATTAACAAAAAGATGACAAGAGCATATTATTTTTTTTAAATAATTTTAGTTTCTGTAACAAAAAAGAAGTCCATATTTAAGAAAGTCATCAATATTACTTAAAATTTCTAATATTTTTTCGCCAGAAAGTTGTTTGCCTCGTGCGTTAACTACAAGATTAATGTATTCATAATACATTCCAAATAAATGAAAAACTCTTATCGGCAGAAAACTAATGCTGTTTGCATCCCTCTCCCAAAACTCACTGGAAACAGCAAGATCTGCCGGAATATTATAATAAATGTTTTTATCTATTAGTCCGGTGTAGTCATAAATATTTTCCAACAAGCCTTCGCTTGAAATACCCAAACAGTTTAATAAAGATATTTTAACTTTTTTAATCTCTTTAAATATCCCCATTTTTATATGAATTTCTTTTTCAATTCTATCTTTTTCTCTATTGTTCACTTCAAAAGAGAATTTATCTTTACTTAACCTATAGGCCGAAAGACTAATAATCAAGGCAATAAATGAAAAAAACATAGTTACTGCGTTTGCAGTATTGTTGGTTATAAAATTTAAAATAAAATTCATCACCACCCCTCATTTATCATAAATCACTTCTCTCTACTCTGACTTTATTTCTTCTCCGAAAGTACATTTTCATCAGTACCCGCCGAGAACGCAAAGCCCCCCTCCCTCATCCGTGCTAATCCGTGCAATCCGTGTCACACTCCCCATCCCCCATTCGTGCTAATTCGTGTAATTCGTGTCACTCCCTCTCCCTCATTCCTGTAATTCGTGTCGGACTCCCTCTCCTAAAACATCCTCGCCTGTCCGCCCGTGTCTTTCCTCTTACCCGCTTTTTTCTCCGGCACCTCTATCCCCGCCGCCTGCTGTCTTCTCCGCAGCTCTTCCTTTCCTTTCGATGTCACCGTCCCGGCATCATCAACCCAGCCCGCGGCAACCTCCTCCGCGTTTCTCCGGTGGTTTCACAACAACAGCCGTTTCAAAATTTCCTTCCGCGCATCGGGATGAATGGTGTACCGGACACGATTGTGTTTGACACAGGATTGCAGGATACGACAGGATGACAAAACGATGGGTAGTTGTTTAGCATTTTCAATTATCCCATCTACGACAGACGGCCTCAAGGTAGTACGCCTCCTGCGTCGGCGTCTCCACCCCAGCACAGGATGTGCCTAAGGTAGGTGGCAGCCAAGGATGGCGTCCGCCACCGACTTGACCCCGTCTGTCTCCGATGGGGAGTTTAATAAAATTTATTTTATAGGAGTTCATCATGTCAGTTCATCCGTTGTCATCAAAGGTTATCGCATGTGCGTTTGAGGTTCATACTGTGCTTGGATCCGGTTTCCTGGAAGGTGTGTATCTTGAGGCGTTGTATCAGGAGCTTACCGGTGTCGGCATTACTTGTGAAAAGGAAAAGAAAATTTCCATTAGTTATAAAGGCCGTCTCGTTGGTCAGTACCGGGCTGACCTTGTGGTTGCTGATAGCATTGTCATTGAAACTAAATGTGTTGAGAAAATCGCAATGGGACATATTTATCAAGTGAAGAATTATCTCCGCGGTATTGACCGGCAGTATGGGATGGTGATTAACTTTGGCGGTACGGCGGTTAGTTTCCGGCATGTGTTTGTGTGAAGTTAGTTATAGAATTTCAAGTTGAGTAAGTTTATATGTCTTCCAGTCAGGAATCATCTGGAATTTTTTGAATGAAAACCCAGCCTTATTAAGTAAAATTATCATTTTTGTTATTTTTTTTTGCTCAACACGGCATCCAAAGTATATAGATTTAAATATCTCCTTTGGAAAACTTTTTCTTCCGGGAGTTGCTGTTATTAATCGCACCTCTCCCTCCTGTTGCCAATTAGAGCCTTTGTTGAAGATTATTCTTTCCGGTACACAAATTGCAAACTCCTTTTCATTTAGGAATAGCGGTGTCTGTCTTGTTTCCGGGTTATAATCTACGTTTCTAATAAAATAGTTATGCTTATTCATTGAAAATTTACCATCGGGTAAATCGCTGCACAAATCATAACCAATACAAAATCCTCGATGAGAATCTGCATAATGTGACCACATAGGGATATTATTATGATTAGTGCAAAAACAACACACTCCCATTGTCAGAAACTGATCTACTATTGTTGGTACGTCTATTCGACAACAAGGATCATCTTCAGTGTTGGTATCACCCCTTGAATATTTAACATTCTGAAAACATTGTTTTATATTTTCTTCATCAGCTTTCGGTATTGGTCCTCTTTTATCGATGAACCCGAATTCAAATGGATCATTGAAGGCATCAGGACTGGAAAAATAGAGCTGAGACTTTAAAATTGTCTTTATCTTTTTACAACAAAAATTATAGTATCTGTAAATCATTTTAAAAGCTCCTTCTTTCTATCTCTATCATTGCATTTCCTTTTTATTTTTGTATTTTATTATATGCATTTTTGAGACAGGATTGCAGTATACGACAGGATAATGAAACAACAGGGAGTTTTTTGTCAATTTAAATAATACCATCTCCGCAGACCCGCCTCAAGGTAGTACCGGCTGCGCCGGTCTCCACCTTGACCCGGTTCTGCTCCGATGGTGGGGTTTATTAAATTTATTTTATAGGAGTTCATCATGTCAGTTCATCCGTTGTCATCAAAGGTTATCGCATGTGCATTTGAGGTTCATACTGTGCTTGGTTCCGGTTTCTTGGAAGCTGTGTACCTTGAGGCGTTGTATCAGGAGCTTACCAGCGCTGGTATTTCCTGCGAAAAGGAAAAGAAAATATTTATCAGCTACAAAGGCCGTCTTGTTGGTCAGTATAGGGCTGACCTTGTGATTTCTGATAGCATTGTCATTGAAACAAAATGTGTTGAGAAGATCGCAATGGGGCATATTTACCAGGTTAAAAATTATCTTCGGGGCATTAACCGGCAGTACGGGCTGGTGATTAACTTTGGCGGGTTGGCTGTTACGTTCCGGCATGTTTTTCTGTGAAGTGGTTATTTCATGACTAATTGTTTGCATAAGGGAAAAACATTTATATAGCCGCTGAAGCAAATATTTCATCATAGGACTTCCCCGCAAGTAGGCTTTCCAGTAAAGCGGATGCTGACCTTGTAAACAGCCATTTCACGCAAAAGCCGGAATTTGCTGTATAATTTTACCGCCGAACAGTTTGCCGTTTTCGGATTTGCTCCGTTTGACACCGTCATTTCCCCATGTGCCCCACTGCTTAAAGAAAAATAACGAATTCTGTTTTTGGCATTGTAAATATATCGAATCAACCCACTCCGGTTTCATCGGCCGAGCCCTGTTTCCGCTCTCACCGCCGACAATAACCCAGTCAATTCCTGATAAGTTCAATTGTCCGAGGTTTTCAAGCAGCGGCTCATATGAAAGAAATTTCACTGAAGCGTTCAGCATTCGTAAATAATCTACTCTTTCGGTATTTATCTTTGATTCTACAGTAACGCCGAGCCATACGTTTGCGGGGATTACCCGCGATGAAAAAAAATCATACATTCTTGAAGCCCGTTTTGTTAAAATTTGATAACGATGCTGTGGGGTAATCTTAATGGTGGTTTTGATTTTTTCATTTAAGCATCTTTTTAATATATCTCTCAATATCACTTTCAATTTGATCATATTCAGATAAATGTATCCTTTTTGATTCCAAATCAATTTTGACATCTTCTAGAAATTTTCTGAAATCCGGGTTTGAATCACATAATTTATTCATTGTTTCCCAGTCCAGATTCTTCTTTGGTGTTGCCGGAAAAACTATGTATGAAGCATCAATGTCTTCAAGGTCTAATTGTATCAGTCCTATTCCGAATGATTGACTGAGCCGTTCCAGTTCAGAAAGCAAATCCTCATCATCCTTGATTTTCGACGCAATCAAATACCCTTCGTGCGCCCAAGACGAATTTGATACTGCTTGAAAAAATGCTTCTCTATAATTTGACCTGCTAATGATTTTCTTAACTTCAAATGAATACAGGCGCAATGCATTATTATCAGAAATACGATTTAATTCAATTATTTCATTATTCCATTCTTCTAATGGCATATAAAACCCAACTATGTCAGGGAAAATCCATTCATTGTATCCAGACTTCTTTGATTTTTCGTGAAATATTGTTTTAGTTAAAATCCGCCTTCCCCGATTAAAACTCGGATTTGAGTATGCAAAATAGGTTATTATCGGGTGCAATTCACGCTCAGTAAAACCTTTTGTTTCATTTATATCTTCAACGGACTTTTCCAGCTTTACAATCTCAAAATCTTTAATTTCATTACTCCGCGCTTTTAAGAAAAATCTTGCCGGTCTATTACCGACTTTAATAAATACAGAGGATGGATTATCTCTCACATCGACAAACAATTGAGCACCCAGGCTCTGCCACGGAGTTTTACCTCCTACTTTAAGTTTTTTATCTAATTCATTCTTAACGGCGGTCTCCCATATTTCATTATAAGTCAGAGGTGTTTCTGATGTTGTTAAAATTTCTTTTGCCAATTCTTTGAACTGATTTGCCATTTAGTATTCCTTATTTTTGTCTAATTATACAATTTAGTATATTATCATCACCGCGCATTTTACGCACGGCACCCCGTGTACAGGGCCCCCTTTACCCTTTAGTTCCACTTATAATGCGTTGAGTTTTATAAAAGGCAGTTAAAACGGTTGCGCAAATGCTAATTCAGCGCAGTGACTTGTAGTAGCTGTGTTGTTTCCTAAGGCCAAGTGGGAGGGTTTCGCCGATCGGTAATTCAATGCGTCAGTTGGGCAGTAGTATTGCTTTCTATGACCAAGTGGGAGGATTTCGCCACGACTAATTCAGAGCGGCGGTTACGTAGTTGTGTTACTTTCTCTTGCTGAAGTGGAAGGGGTTTCGCCGCCTAGGTAATTCAGAGCGGCTTAACGGAGAAAAAAACGGCAGGATGCCGCATT
>Ga0180008_1000083_pt1 | contig 95629 bp, 90 predicted proteins | sample MM_PW_MetaG_FD_121121 | JGI IMG/M metagenome (GOLD analysis project Ga0180008, IMG submission 121121) | Groundwater microbial communities from the Aspo Hard Rock Laboratory (HRL) deep subsurface site, Sweden - MM_PW_MetaG | ecosystem: Environmental > Aquatic > Deep subsurface > Groundwater... | reverse complement strand
TAACAAGAAGAAAGCAACTAAATAATAAGTAATATGGCTAAAGCAACTGCAAAAAAACGTAAAGTTATCGTTGAATCAACGGGAGAAGCTCATATTTCTGCTACCTTCAATAACATCATCATTTCTTTGACAAACAAAAAAGGTGAAGTTATTTCTTGGTCTTCAGCTGGTAAAATGGGTTTTAGAGGTTCTAAAAAGAATACTCCATACGCAGCCCAAATGGCAGCAGAAGATTGTAGTAAAGTAGCTCTTGAAGCTGGATTGAAAAAAGTTAAGGTTTATGTTAAAGGACCAGGAAACGGACGTGAGTCTGCTATCCGTTCTTTGCATAATGGTGGAATCGAAGTAACTGAGATTATCGATGTTACTCCTATGCCACACAACGGATGTCGTCCTCCAAAGAGACGTAGAGTTTAATAATATATTTTAAGTATAACTAGGTAGAATTAACGATTATCGAAGGATATGACCTGAATTCATAGTCTCTACCTTATAAAAATTTTTAGAAATGGCAAGATATACTGGTCCAAAAACTAGAATTGCTCGTAAATTTGGCGAAGCAATATTCGGAGATGATAAAGCTTTCGAAAGAAGAAGTTACCCACCTGGACAACACGGGATGGCAAAAAAAAGAGGTAAAAAATCTGAATATGCAATCCAGTTAATGGAAAAGCAAAAAGCTAAATATTCTTACGGAATATTAGAAAAACAATTTAGAGGTTTATTCAAAAAAGCATCAGCTACTAAAGGTGTTACTGGTGAAGTTCTTTTACAATTATGTGAGGCTAGATTAGACAATGTAGTATTCAGAATGGGTATTGCTCCATCTCGTAGAGGTGCTAGACAATTAGTTTCTCACAGACATATCACTGTTAATGGTGATGTTGTAAATATTGCTTCTTACCACCTTAAACCTGGTGATAAGGTTGCAGTTCGTGAAAAATCTAAATCATTAGAGGCCATCGAACGTTCTTTATCTAATTCAAGTCATGTTTATGAATGGATTACTTGGAACAATGACGTTAAAGAAGGTACTTTTGTTACTGTACCAGCTAGACTTCAAATTCCAGAAAACATTAAAGAGCAATTAATCGTAGAGTTGTACAACAAATAATAATTGACTTAGTCGAAATTTATGGCAATATTTAATTTTCAGAAGCCCGATAAAGTTATCATGATCGATTCAACCGATTTTGAAGGTAAGTTTGAATTCAGACCTTTAGAACCTGGTTACGGATTGACCGTTGGTAATGCACTTAGAAGAGTCTTGCTTTCAGCATTAGAAGGTTATGCAATAACATCTGTTCGTATCGAAGGTGTGGATCATGAGTTTTCTACTATTGCAGGAGTTGTTGAAGATGTTACCGAAATTATCCTTAATCTTAAACAAGTACGTTTCAAACGTCAAATTGAAGATATTGATAACGAAGCAGTTACTATTTCTGTTTCAGGTAAAGATCAGTTAACCGCTGGTGATTTTCAAAAATTTATTTCAGGTTTCCAAGTTTTGAATCCAGAACTAGTTATTTGTAATTTAGATTCTAAAATCAAACTGAACTTCGATTTAACTATCGAAAAAGGTAGAGGATATGTTCCTGCTGAGGAGAACAAAAAACAAAATGCTGCAATTGGAACCATTTTTACGGATTCTATTTTTACTCCGGTAAAAAACGTAAAATATGCTATCGAAAACTTCCGTGTAGAGCAAAAAACAGATTATGAAAAATTAGTTTTTGAAATTAAAACTGATGGTTCTATTAATCCAAAAGATGCACTAACTGAAGCTGCTAAGGTTTTAATTCACCACTTCATGTTGTTCTCTGACGAAAGGATTACACTCGAGGCTGATGAGATCGCACAAACAGAATCGTATGATGAGGAATCATTGCACATGAGACAATTGCTTAAGACTAAGCTTGTTGATATGGACTTATCTGTTAGGGCATTAAATTGTTTGAAAGCGGCTGAAGTTGATACACTTGGTGATTTAGTATCGTTCAATAAAAATGACCTAATGAAATTCCGTAATTTTGGTAAAAAATCTTTAACAGAGCTAGATGAACTTGTAGCAGTTAAAAATTTAAACTTCGGTATGGATTTAGCAAAATACAAACTAGATAAAGAATAAATTACTCATATTTTGCTCTCCATAGAGGATAGTAGCAAGATGAGGGTTTAAAAAAACACGTCATGAGACACGGAAAAAAATTCAATCACTTAAGCAGACAGACAGCACATAGAAAATCTATGTTAGCTAATATGGCTTGTTCTCTTATAGAGCACAAACGTATTAATACTACTGTTGCTAAAGCAAAAGCGCTTAAACAATTTGTTGAGCCTTTAATAACAAAATCAAAAGTAGATACTACGCACAATCGTCGTATCTGTTTTTCTTACCTACGTAGCAAATATGCGGTAACTGACCTGTTCAGAGATGTAGCTGCTAAAGTTGGTGATCGTCCAGGTGGATACACTCGTATCATTAAAGTTGGAAATCGTTTAGGAGATAATGCTGATATGGCAATGATCGAATTAGTAGATTTCAACGAAATTTACAACGGTGGTAAAAAAGAAGTTAAGAAAGCAAAAAGCCGTCGTGGTGGAAAGGCAAAAAAAGCAGATGAAGCTACTGATGCTCCTGCTGATGAAGCTGAAACTACAACTGATGCTGCTGAGTAATTATGAAAATAATCATTCAATAATATTAAAGGATAAACTATTTATAGTTTATCCTTTTTTTTTGATTTTTTGTATAATTACTTCAGCTTATGTTTATCCTTCTCTAGATAAGTCTATTTTAAAACATTTTTTTTTAAAATTTGTTTTCGCTCTTATTATAATTTAAATTTGCAAAATATTTAACTACACATGAAATACACAACAAGACAAAGTGCAATTTTACTACTAAGTGATGGAACTATCTTTCACGGTAAATCTATTGGGATCAGTGGTACTACTTTTGGAGAAGTTTGCTTTAATACTGGTATGACTGGATATCAAGAGATATTTACAGATCCTTCTTATTTTGGTCAAATTATGGTTGCAACTAATCCTCATATTGGTAACTATGGTGTGAATGATAATGATGTTGAGTCAGATAGTATAAAAATTTCTGGTTTAGTATGTAAAAATTTCAGTTTTAATTATTCACGTGCCGATGCTTCAGGAAGCCTGGAAGATTATTTTACAAAGCAAAACCTGATCTGTATCTCAGACGTAGACACGAGAGCTTTGGTAAGTTACATTAGAGATAATGGAGCTATGAATGCCGTTATTTGTACAGATGGTACTTCAATTGAAGATTTGAAAGTAGCTCTTGCGAATGTTCCTGATATGAAAGGTTTAGAGTTGGCTTCTAAAGTTTCAACAGCAGTTCCTTATTTTTTCGGCGATGAAAATGCTACTTATAAGATAGCAGCATTAGACTTAGGAATTAAAACTAATATCTTAAGAAATTTAGCAAAAAGAGATTGTTACATAAAGGTATTTCCTTATAATGCTAGCTATAGTGACCTAAGTGAATTTAATCCAGATGGTTACTTTTTATCTAATGGTCCTGGTGATCCAGAGCCTCTCGCTAGTGCTATACAAGTTGCCAAGGATATACTATCTAATAACAAACCTTTATTTGGTATTTGTTTAGGTCACCAAATAATAGGTTTAGCAAATGGTATCTCTACGTACAAAATGTTTAATGGTCATAGAGGGATTAATCATCCCGTTAAGAATTTATTGTCAGGAAAAGGTGAGATTACTTCTCAAAATCATGGTTTTGCTGTGAATAAAGAAGAATTGGAACTAAATCCTGATTTAGAAATTACTCATTTGCATTTAAATGATGAAACAGTTGCCGGAATGCGTATGGTAAATAAGAATTGTTTTTCAGTCCAATATCATCCTGAGGCTAGTCCTGGTCCTCATGACTCTTCTTATTTGTTTGATCAATTTATTGAAAATATTAAAAAGTAAAGCACTATTGTTCTTTATTCTTAGTAGGCAGGCTTTTTAGTCTGCCTATTTTTTTTTAAAAGTTTTTGATTTCGTCCTTTATCTTTGCTCTATCTCTGATTTATTCTTTGTTTGTCTCATTTGATTTACTGCATTTTGATTCTATGACTTTATTTTACAAAATTAATAACGGTAGTTTTTTTAATGTTTTTGTTTTTAACAGGTACATATAACGTTTTCGTTAATAACATTCATTATTTTCACAATATGATAACAAAAGATAGAATATATTTGTGTTATTAAATTTAAAACAAAGTAATATGAGTATTATCATTAAAATTCACGCAAGACAAATTTTTGATTCAAGAGGAAATCCGACTATCGAGGTAGATGTGATTACTGACAATGGAGTTTTAGGTAGAGCAGCAGTGCCTTCTGGAGCATCAACAGGAGAGCATGAAGCAGTTGAGTTACGTGATGGCGGAAAAGCTTTTCTAGGAAAAGGAGTTTTAAACGCGGTGAAGAATGTTAATACTATTATTGCTGACGAATTATTAGGTACATCAGTTTTCGAACAAAACTTGATAGACCAAACTATGATTAGTTTAGATGGAACTGCTAATAAATCTAACTTAGGTGCTAATGCTATTTTAGGTGTTTCCCTTGCTGTAGCAAAAGCAGCTGCAAACGAGTTAGGTTTGCCATTGTATAGATATGTTGGTGGAGTTTCTGCTAATACATTACCTGTTCCAATGATGAATATTATAAATGGTGGTTCGCATTCAGATGCGCCAATTGCTTTTCAAGAATTTATGATTTTCCCTGTTAAGGCGACTTCATTTTCTCATTCAATGCAAATGGGTACTGAAATTTTTCATAGTTTGAAAAAAGTATTACATGATAGAGGTTTAAGTACAGCAGTGGGTGATGAAGGTGGTTTTGCGCCTAATTTAGCTGGAGGTACCGAAGATGCTTTGGATACTATCAAAAAAGCAGTTGAAAATGCTGGTTACACTTTTGGGGATGAAATTATGATTGCCTTGGATTGTGCTGCTGCTGAATTTTATGTAGACGGTAAGTACGACTACTCAAAATTTGAAGGAGAAACTGGAAAAGTGAGAACTTCTGCTGAACAAGTAGAGTATTTAGCTGAATTAGCAGCTAAGTATCCTATCATCTCTATTGAAGATGGTATGGATGAAAATGACTGGGACGGTTGGAAAATGTTAACAGACAAAATAGGGGATAAAGTCCAATTAGTTGGTGATGATTTATTTGTTACTAATGTAGAGCGTTTGTCTACAGGTATCGAAAAAGGAATTGCTAATTCTATCTTAATTAAAGTGAATCAAATTGGAACCTTATCAGAGACTATTGCAGCTGTAAATATGGCTAAAAACGCAGGTTACACCTCAGTAATGTCGCATAGATCTGGAGAAACGGAAGATAACACTATTGCTGATCTTGCTGTGGCTTTGAATTGTGGTCAAATTAAGACTGGTTCTGCATCACGTTCAGATCGTATGGCAAAATACAATCAACTCTTGAGAATAGAAGAAGAATTAGGTGATACTGCTTATTTTCCAGGAATGAAAGCATTCAAAATTAAATAATTACTAAGGTTTCAATCCTTATGCAAGCCATCCATTTAATTTGGATGGCTTTTTTTGCTTAAATTTAACAACTTCATTGTAGATTTCTCTTTTTAATTCATGTTTTAATTCTTAGATTTGGTAAATTATTAAATATTAAGATTTATTACCAAAATATTATGTCAAAAACAGCTATACTAGACATTGATGGCAAAAAGTATGAATTTCCTATGGTTAAAGGAAGTGAAAACGAAGAAGCTATTGATATTAACAAATTAAGAGATTTATCAGGTGTAATTACTTTAGATCCAGGATATAAAAATTCTGGTTCTTGTACAAGTAAAATTACTTTTTTGGATGGGGAGTTAGGAATATTGCGCTACCGTGGATACGCGATTGAAGACTTAGCAGATAAAGCTGATTTTCTAGAAGTGTCATTTCTTTTAATCTTTGGAGAACTTCCTACTGCAACGCAGTTAGAACAGTTCGAAAACGATATTAGAAAACATACATTAGTAAATGAGGAAATGAAAAACATCATTGATGGTTTTCCTCGAACTGCGCATCCTATGGGTGTATTGGCAGCTTTGACTAGTGCGCTTACCGCATTCAATCCTAAATCAGTTAATGTTGATAATGAGAAAGAGATGTACCACGCCGTTTGTAAAACAATGGGTAAATTTCTTGTCATCGCAACTTGGACTTACAGAAAGAGTATGGGGTATCCGTTGAATTATTACGATAATACTAAAGGATACGTAGAAAACTTCATGAAATTGATGTTTGAGCTTCCTACAGGGCCATACAGTGCTAATCCTATTGTGATTGATGCGTTAGATAAATTATTTATTCTTCATGCTGATCATGAGCAAAATTGTTCGACGTCTACTGTAAGAATGGTAGGTTCGTCTCATGCCGGTCTTTTTGCATCCATTTCTGCCGGAGTTTCAGCGCTTTGGGGTCCATTACACGGAGGAGCTAATCAAGCAGTTCTTGAGATGCTTGAAGAAATCCACCAAAATGGAGGCGATGCAGATGTTTACATGGCAAAAGCGAAAGATAAGAACGATCCTTTCCGTTTGATGGGATTTGGTCACAGAGTGTATAAAAATTTTGATCCACGTGCTAAAATCATTAAAAAAGCTGCTGACGAAGTTTTAAAAACATTAGGAGTTGATGATCCTATTCTTGCAATAGCTAAAAAGTTAGAAGCATTAGCATTAGAAGATGAATATTTCAAATCTAGAAGTTTGTATCCAAACGTAGATTTTTATTCTGGTATTATTTACAGAGCACTAGGAATTCCTACTGATATGTTTACTGTAATGTTTGCAATTGGTAGATTACCAGGTTGGATCGCTCAATGGAAAGAAATGAGAGAAAATAAAGAACCTATAGGTAGACCAAGACAAGTTTATACTGGCTCTCCATTAAGAGAGTTTCAAACTGCTGATAAAAGATAGTTTTCAAATTGTAAAAGCTTCACAACTTAGTGAAGCTTTTTTTTTACCTTTGCTTTATAAGCCAATAAAAATAATATGTTAGAATTAAATGTAAAAAATGAGTCTTCTAGGCTACGAGCAGTAGTCCTAGGAACAGCTACTAGTAGCGGTCCAGTACCAACTGTTGAAGAAGCTTACGACCCTAAATCGTTAGAACATATTGTAGCAGGAACCTATCCTGAAGAGTCAGATATGGTTGTAGAAATGGATGCATTTGAGAAAGTGCTTACTAAGTACGACGTAACTGTTTATAGACCACAGCTGATAGAAAATTGCAATCAAATATTTACTAGAGATATCGGTTTTGTTATTGATAACATATTTGTAAAGTCAAATATATTACCAGAAAGAGAGTTAGAACTTGATGCTATACAATATGTTATTGATCAAATTGATCCTGCAAAAGTAGTACGTCCGCCGGTAGAAGTTCATATAGAAGGTGGAGATGTTATGCTTTGGAATGACTACATTTTTATTGGAACTTACAAAGGAAGTGATTATAAAGATTATATAACCGCTAGAACTAATCTAGAAGGTGTTCAATTTATAAAAGAGTTGTTTCCAAATAAAATTGTCAAAGAATTTGATCTGGTAAAATCAAAGTTAGAAGCTAGAGACAATGCATTGCATCTCGATTGCTGTTTTCAACCAGTAGGGAATGATAAAGCGATTATTTACAAAAATGGTTTTAGAGAAGAGGCGGATTATAGCTATTTAGTTAATCTTTTTGGGAAGGATAACTTATTTCATATCACAAGAGACGAAATGTATCATATGAATTCTAATGTTTTTTCTATTGATACCAATGTAGTTGTGTCAGAAAGAAATTTCACAAGATTGAATAACTGGTTGCGTGCTAATGGTTTTACTGTTGAAGAAATTCCATACGCAGAAATTTCTAAGCAAGAAGGCTTACTTCGTTGTTCGACATTACCGTTAATAAGAGACTAAAACTATTTATGGTTTAAGGTATGCTATTTCTTAAAAGTATTCTTTAAACTGATAAGCTTTAAATTAAAATGATATGAAACAAACTACTAATTCTATAGTAATGATTCGTCCTGTTGCATTTAGGATGAATGAACAAACTGCTATTAATAACTATTACCAAAAAGTTTTAGATGGACTTTTGCCAGAGACTGTTAATGCAAAGGCGCAACAAGAATTTGATGCTTTTGTCGAAAAATTGAGAGCTGTAGGTATTCATGTTACGGTTGTTAATGATACTTTAGATCCCGATACTCCTGACAGTATTTTTCCTAATAATTGGATTTCTTTTCATGAAAATGGAGATGTGGCTTTGTTTCCTATGTTTGCCGAAAATAGAAGAGCAGAGCGTCGTGAAGAAATTTTAGATCTTTTAGAGGATGAAGGTTTTAAGATAGAAAATATCATGGATTATACCGCGGCAGAAGAGGATGGTGTTTTTTTAGAAGGAACAGGAAGCTTGTTGCTAGATAGAGCGAATGAAAAAGCATATTGTGCTCTTTCTCCTAGAGCAGATGAAGAACTTTTTATTGAGTTTTGTGAAGATTTTGATTTTGCGCCAGTTTTATTCGAAGCGTTTCAAACCGTAAATGGTGAACGAAAATTAATATATCATACGAATGTTATGATGTGCTTAGGAGAAACTTTCGCTGTAATTTGTGCCGATTGCATCGATGATAAAAAAGAGCGAAAAATGGTTCTTGATAATCTAAAAAGTGATAACAAAGAAATTATTTTGATCACAGAAGATCAAGTAAATAATTTTGCAGGAAATATGTTAGAAGTTCGTGGAACTGATGATAAAAGATATTTGGTTATGAGTGCATCGGCACATCAAAGTTTAAATCCGAAACAAATAGCACAACTAGAAAAGCATGCTACTATATTAAGTTCTAGTTTAGATACTATTGAAGCTTGCGGTGGCGGAAGCGCTCGATGTATGATGGCCGAGATATTTTTGCCTAAATCAGAATAAAAAAGAAGACCTTCAAAACTGAAGGTCTTTTTTTATAAAATATTTGTTTTCACAATTGTGATGATAGAACTTATAATGTACTGTACTCCAATTGCGATAACAATAAAACCGACGATTCTTGAAATAGCAACAATTCCCGATGCGCCAAGCATTCTTGCTAAATAATGCGCACTTTTTAAAACGATAAAAATGGACACTGCTACAGCAAATATAGCTAGAATTGCAAATAAAATATCGCTGATACTATGGTGCTCGTGATAAAAAGCAATAAGCAGTGATATTGATCCAGGTCCTGCCAGCATAGGTATCGCTAAGGGAGTTAACGCAATATCGTTTCTTTTCTGTGCATCGTTTTCTACTTTTTTATTTACGCCCCTTTTCTTGTTGAAATTACCTGTTAGGAGAGAAAAACCAGATGTTGCAATTACAATACCCCCAGCAATTCGTAGTGCTTCAATACTGATTCCAAAAAAGGATAACACGTATTCTCCTAAAAAGAAAGAAATTATCAATATGATAAATACGTTGATAGCGGTCCACAAGGAAATTCTGGATCTTTCTTTAGCATCGTCGTCCATGGTGAGCCCAACAAAAATAGGAACCGTTCCGATTGGATTTAGAACAGAAAATAAAGCGGCAAATAAATAGATAAAAATTTCCATGTTTTTTAGGCGAAATTATAAGTTTGTTTGAGACATAGAGTCTTGTTAAGGATTAAGAAATAGTTAAAATAAATTTGTTTTTCAACCGTTAATTAAAGGTAACCTAATCGAAAGATATTAATTTTAAATGAAAACTGACTACACTATTTTATTACTTTTGTAAAAAATAAAAAATATAATGAGAAATAAAAAAACTTTAGTTTTAGGAGCAAGCACGAAACCAGATAGATATGCGTTTAAAGCGATTAATATGCTAGTTGAAAAAGGGCATTCGGTCCTTGCAATTGGTCAGAATTCTGGAGAGGTAGCAGGTATCAAAATCCAAACTAAAGCTATTCCCTTAAAAAATATCGATACCATAACACTTTACCTTAACCCGGCACGTCAGCGAGATTATTATAATTATATTATTGAAGCAAAGCCAAAACGTGTTATTTTTAATCCAGGAACAGAGAATCCTGAATTTTATCAATTGTTAGAGTTAAATGATATTAAGTCTGAAATAGCTTGTACCTTGGTTTTATTAAGTACCAATCAATATTAAATTTGGTATAGTAATTTTTCTTACTAGTGCAGTTCTAAAGTAGTTGTTTTGTGTTAAGCGCCTCTTCCTGTTATGTAGAAGTTAGTCTTGTGAATGTGATTCTTTCTTTTTTCTTTTTTTTAGCGGATAGATCTCAAATTAGGTAGATGGTGTAGTGTTAATCAACTGCTTCACTTTAACCACTTTTAAGTTTGCTACAATCAAGTAATAGTTGTCTTGGATACTCTTTTGCTACTGCTTAAAATGATTCACGAAATAAATGTATTGGTAAGTGCCTTAAAAGGAAAGTAAATAAATAAGTATAGTTCTCATTATGGAATTTTCTTCAAAATTATTGGAAAAAGCAGTTGCTGAAATAGCGCAGCTGCCTGGAATAGGCAAAAGGTCCGCTTTGCGATTAGCGCTGCATTTATTAAAGCAACCAAAGGATCAAATAAGTTTTTTGACGCAGGCATTATTGGATATGAGATCAGATATTAAATATTGTACAAGTTGTCATAATATTTCGGACACTGAAATTTGCGAAATTTGTGCTAACCTAAATAGAAATCATCAGTTGGTATGCGTAGTAGAAGACATTCGGGATGTAATGGCTATCGAAAATACAGGACAATTTAGAGGTATTTACCATGTTTTAGGCGGAAAAATATCTCCTATTGACGGTATAGGACCTAGTCAGTTAAAAATAGCAAGCTTAGTAGATAAAGTGAACCAAGGTTCAGTAAGCGAAGTTATTTTTGCATTAAGTTCCACCATGGAAGGAGATACAACGAATTTTTTTATCTACAAACAAATCTCAAATGCAGCCGTTGTTATTTCAACAATAGCTAGGGGTATTGCAGTTGGTGATGAGCTAGAATATGCAGATGAAGTTACTTTGGGTAGGAGTATTTTACAAAGAGTTCCTTTCGAAAATTCCTTCAAGAATAATTAATTTACATTAAAAATTGGTATCCTTTTAATATCGTAAATGAAAAGCTATATTTGTCACCTAAAATAGAAAAATGAACAGAGGGATAATTTATTTATTGCTTATAACTAGCGCTTTAATGACGTCATGTATTTCGACGCGAGACTTAATATATTTGCAAAATAAAGATAATTCAACAGTTGAAAGTACGATTTCCCAAGTGGTAACTAAGCCTTATCGTTTACAAACTAACGATGTTTTAAGTATCACTATCAAAGCAAGTGATTCTAAACTCGTAGAGATTTTTAATACGACAAACAGTGCCGAAGTAGGTAAGTCAGAAGCAGGATTGTATTTTGATGGATTTACTGTTGATGATCATGGTAATATTAGGTTTCCAGTTTTGGGAGAGCTAAATGTTTTGGGTTATACATTAGAGGAAGTCAGGATTCGTATCGAAAAGCAATTGCTAGAAGAATATTTCAAAAAAGAGGCTAATATTTTTGTAACTGCAAAATTAGCTGGTTTTAAATATACAATAAACGGAGAAATAGGAGGTACAGGAACCAAGGTGTTGTTTCAGGAGCACGTTACTATTTTAGAAGCTATTGCGAATGCAGGAGATATTACAATTACTGGAGATCGAAAAGCCGTAACCATTATCAGAAAAACGCCTACGGGGACTGAAATGCATGATATCGACTTAACAGATAAAAATGTTATGAAGTCTCCTTATTTTTATTTACAGCCCAATGACTATGTTTATATCAAGCCACTTAAGCAAAAAACATGGGGTACTGGTAAGACAGGTATAGAATCACTAACTACATTAGTTTCTTTATTGTCACTTGCTACGACTACTTATTTTTTATTGTTTAAAAACTAAAATCCTTATCAAAGAATGTTAGATATTAAAGATTTTTCAATTTTTGAGAACCAAGTTAGTTTCGACTTTAAGGGGTTTTTGATAAAGATAGGGAGTTACTGGAAGTGGTTTTTAGTTAGTTTGTTAATTACGTATACGATTGCTTATCAGGTTAATATTCGAAAAGAAAAAATATACGCAATGGAAACGCTTATTTCTGTAAAAGAAGAAAGTAATCCCTTGTTTACATCTAATACGAGTCTAACTTTTAATTGGGGAGGAACCTCGGATCAAGTTCAAACCATCTCGACCACCCTGCAATCTCGTTCTCACAATGAGCTGGTTGTAGATAAACTACAATACTACATAGACTATCTAGCACAAGGAAAATATAATATGGTAGATGCCTATGGGGCAGTACCCTTTTATGTTACTATTGATAAAAGTAGAGGGCAAATTGCAGGTAATTTAATCAGTATCACTTTTGTTAGTGATTCAGAATATGAACTTAAGATACCTTTTGCAGGAAACTCGGTATCGCTGATCACCTATGCAGACAATTCATATAGTACTACAGCAGTTGTTTCAGGTGATTTTGTCAAGAGATATAAAGTAGGTCAACAAGTAGCCTTACCATTTCTTAACTTGAAGTTAGAGATTAAGGACAATCCCGGGACTTATAAAGGGAATGAATATTTTATTAAATTTAATGATTTTGATGGTACAGTAGGGCGTTACAAAGGAATAAATGTTAGTTCAGACGATCGAGGTGCTTCCATCATAACCCTTGGAATGCAAGGAACAAATAAGGCGCGAATGGTAGAGTACTTAAACGCTACTGTTAAGATGCTTATCAAAAGACAATTAGATAGTAAAAATCAATTTGCAACAAATACTATTAGTTTTATAGATAGTACTCTTGTTGCTATGGAGTCCCAACTGAGAGAAACAGGTGATGAATTGAAATCATTCCGAAAGGATAAAAAAATTATAGATGTCGAAGACGGGGGATCTAAATACTCTGAAAAGATTTCAGAATACGATCTTCAAAAAGATGAAATCGTTCGAAAAATAGCCTATTGTAATTCTTTAAAAGCATATTTAAAAAACACGGTCGATTACTCAAGACTACCGGCTCCATCTGTTGCGGGAATCGATGATCCTAACATTGCAGGCAATGTGTCCAAGCTAATTGCTTTATCTGCGCAACGATCAGAGATGGCCTACGCAGTTAAGAGCGAAAAGATTTTTAGAGACTTTGACAATCAAATGGAAGCTGTTAAAAGTGTTCTGCTAGAAAATATCGCTTCTTCAAAGGCTTCTTTACAATATGATTTAGGTATAATTAGTAGTAAGTTAAATCAAGCAGAAGGTGCTATCAGAAAATTACCAGATGATCAGCAGGAATTAATTAAAATAAAACGTAAGTATGATCTTAGTGATAATATTTACAATACATTTTTACAAAAAAGGAGTGAAGCCGACATTGTTAAGGCTGCAAATCTATCAGATATTCATTTTATTGATCCAGCCAAGGATGTGGGTGGTGGATTAATTGGGCCTAAAACCTCTGTTAATTACATATTAGCGCTATTCTTAGGTATATTGATTCCTCTTGTTTTTGTTTTTACGATTTTCTTTATCAATAATGCAATTCAAAATACCGAAGATATTTCTAAGCTTACGCAGATTCCTTTAATAGGTGTTGTAGGTCTGAGTAAGGAGTTAACGGAGTTAGCTGTTTACAATAGGCCTAAATCGGCACTATCAGAATCCTTTAGAGCGATACGTTCATCCTTGCAATTTCTCTATAAAAAACAAAAAGTTGATGGTGGAAAAACATTGATGATTACTTCCTCAGTGAGTGGAGAGGGTAAAACATTTTGTTCAATTAATATCGCCACAGTATTTGCTTTAAGTGAGAAAAAAACTGTGATTGTTGGTTTAGATTTACGTAAGCCAAAATTATTTAATGAATTTGATTTAACTAATGATGTAGGAATTGTGAATTACCTGATTGGTCAAAAAGAATTAGAAGATATTGTAAACCATACTCATATTCCTTATTTGGATGTAATTCTTTCTGGTCCTGTTCCTCCAAATCCTTCTGAGCTAATTTTGACCGATTCGATGAATGAGTTAATGGAGAAATTGAAGAAAGAATATGATTATATTATTTTAGATACTCCGCCTGTTGGTTTAGTTTCTGATGCCTTAGAGTTGTCTCAATTTGCAGATGTTACCTTGTATATTGTGAGACAAAATTTCTCTAAGAAAGAAATGATCACTTTATTGAACAATAGAGTTAGAAGAGGAGAGATGGCTAATACTAGCATTATATTCAATGGTTTTGAAAATAAAGCAAAGTATGGCGCGGGTTATGGATACGGGTACGGCTATGGCTACGGCTACGGTCCGTATTCAAATGGATATAACGATGACGAAAAACCAAAGTCGTTATATCAAAGGCTTCGAAAAGAAGTGATTAAGAGGTGGAAAAACGCTTAAAATTTAATAGATAAACTACTATGCTAAAAGATACAAAAAGTACAATTTTGGTTACTGGCGGAGCGGGATTTATAGGATCCAACCTCTGTGAGTATTTTTTGTTGAAAGGAAATAATGTACTATGTCTCGATAATTTTGCAACCGGACACAAGCACAATCTAAAAGATATTATAAATAATCCCAATTTTAAATTGATTGAAGGAGATATTCGGAATATAGACGATTGTAATAAAGCAGTAACTGGTGTCGATTATGTGTTGCATCAAGCGGCCCTTGGTTCAGTACCACGATCTATAAAAGATCCAATTACTACCAATGATGTCAATGTAAGTGGATTTTTGAATATGTTAACGGCCGCTCGTGATGCTAATGTAAAACGTTTTGTTTACGCTGCTAGTTCATCTACTTACGGAGATTCAGTTGGTCTGCCTAAGGTAGAAGAAGTGATTGGCAAGCCGCTTTCTCCTTACGCTATTACAAAATATGTAAATGAGTTGTATGCCGATATATTTAGTAGGACCTACGGTTTAGAAACGATTGGACTTCGTTATTTTAATGTTTTTGGTCGCAAGCAAGATCCTCTAGGAGCTTATGCTGCTGTGATACCAAAATTTGTAATGCAATTAATGCAACTAGAAAGTCCGCATATAAATGGGGACGGTAACTATTCTCGCGATTTTACCTATATCGATAATGTTATTCAAATGAATGAACTAGCAATCGGTACGACGAATAAAGAAGCAGTAAATACGGTGTACAATACCGCCTTTGGTGATCGCAATACACTAAATGATTTAGTTTCTTATTTAAAGGAGTATTTGGGGACTTACGATCCAAGAATTAAAGATGTCCAAATTGTTTACGGTGCAAACAGAGAGGGAGATATTCCGCACTCATTGGCCAGTATTGACAAAGCAAAAAAAGCATTAGGATATAGCCCAAAGTTTTCGCTTCAAGAAGGTTTAAAGGAAGCTATTGATTGGTACTGGAATAATCTAAAATAAACAAGCTAGTCTAGCTATATAATAATTGAAAATTTTAATCAAATGAAAATTACTAATATCTGTTGTATTGGTGCAGGATATGTTGGAGGTCCTACTATGGCAATCATCGCACAAAAATGTCCTCACATCAATGTAACTGTTGTCGATTTGAATACAGAGCGCATAGCGGCTTGGAATGATAAAGACGTTAATAATATTCCTATATATGAGCCAGGGTTGGCAGAAGTAGTAGATGAGGCTAGAGGAAGAAACTTATTTTTCTCGACCGAAGTTGAAAAAGCTATTGATGAGGCTCAAGTTATTTTTATTTCAGTCAATACGCCAACGAAGACTTACGGAAAAGGGAAGGGCATGGCTGCAGATTTAAAATTTATCGAATTGTGTGCTCGCCAAATTGCTAGAGTTGCCAAAGATGATAAAATTGTTGTAGAAAAATCGACTTTACCCGTTCGTACAGCCGAGGCTATCAAAAGTATTTTAGACAACACCGGAAATGGGGTTCAGTTTCAGATACTTTCTAATCCTGAATTCCTTGCAGAGGGTACTGCTGTTCAAGACTTATTAAACCCTGATCGTATTTTGATAGGTGGTGATAGTTCTCCAGAAGGACAAAACGCAATGCAGTTACTTGTTGATGTTTATGCAAATTGGGTTGCTAAGGATAAAATATTGACAACCAATGTATGGTCATCTGAACTTTCAAAGTTAACGGCTAATGCTTTCTTGGCGCAAAGGATATCATCTATAAATGCGATGTCTGAACTTTGTGAAAAAACAGGTGCGGATGTTAATGAAGTAGCAAGAGCTATTGGAATGGATAGTAGGATAGGTTCCAAGTTTTTAAAAGCTTCGGTTGGTTTTGGAGGGTCTTGTTTTCAAAAAGATATTTTAAATCTGGTGTACATTGCTAAATCCTATGGCTTAAATGAAGTTGCGGATTATTGGGAGCAAGTAATTATTATGAACGATTACCAAAAAAGGCGTTTTTCTAGTAATATTGTGCAAACCTTGTATAATACAGTGTCTGGAAAAAAAATAACTTTTTTGGGTTGGGCATTTAAGAAGGACACTAATGATACTAGAGAGTCAGCTGCGATTTATGTGGCAGATGATTTAATTAATGAAAATGCACATATTGCAGTGTATGACCCTAAAGTTTCTAGGAAAAAAGTATTAGCTGATTTAGATGGCCTACAAACGAGAAACGCTGCTGCAAACGAATCGAGCATTCAATCCTTTGCCGCACCTTATGAGGCCTGTAAGGATGCATACGCTATAGCTGTTTTGACAGAATGGGATGAGTTTACGGATTACGATTGGCAATCGATATATGATTCGATGCAAAAGCCTGCTTTTATTTTTGACGGTAGAAACGTTTTAGATGGTCCGGCTTTAAGAGCAATTGGTTTTGTGTATCAAGCAATTGGTTCGTAATAATGCGCAGCATGCAAAAGCGAAATTATTGCAATTAGTCACAATTTTATTTTAATAAAAAGATCAAGATGAATTGGTACGTACTATATACAAAACCAAAGTGGGAAAAGAAAGTAGCAGAACAATTGAGTAAAAACGGAATTGAATGCTACTGTCCTCTGGTTATCCAAGTGCGACAGTGGTCCGATAGGAAAAAAAAGGTGGAAGTGCCACTTTTTAATTCCTATATTTTTGTTCAATTATCTGAAGCAGACAGAAATGTGGTTTTCGATTCACCTGGGGTTGTTCGTTATCTTTTTTGGTTAGGTAAACCAGCGATTGTTAGAGATGAAGAAATTAAAGTGATAAAAAAATGGCTTAATAATACTGTTGATACTGATATCTCAGTATCTCATTATAAAGTGGGTGACAGTGTAGAAATTGAGTCAGGTCCTTTCTTGTCTCAAAAAGCAATTGTCCAGAAGGTGAATAGTAATAATTATATACTCGTCTTAGAATCCCTAGGTTGCGTATTAAAGATGAAAATAAATAAAGAATAGAAGTACAGATGCTAGAGAAAAGTAATTCTTGCTTTTAAACATTTTGGATACTCACTAAATATAGTGATTTTAAGATTCGAGAATTATTCATTTATTTTGAATGAGTATTGATGTCTAGTTAGTTAAGACTTGGTGCGGTTGTGGTACCCTCTGATCTTCATTTTGTTTAACAAAAAATTAAGGATGTATGGCTTATTGTAGCTATATTTGCCTCGAAATAAATGCAATTTGAGCTCCTTTTATGTGAGTTTGAGTTGCGAAGCTGTGTAAAATTGTGAGTTATTTCTAGATTACAAAAAAATACTATGTTCAATAATTCAAAAATTGCTGTTGTAGGTCTTGGTTATGTGGGTTTGCCATTGGCTAGACTATTTGCAACCAATTATACTGTTGTTGGTTTTGATATTAATGAGATTAGAGTAGCTGAATTAAAAACGGGTTTAGATGCTACTTTAGAAATTGATGCTATATCTTTAAATAAGGTTTTGCTTCAAGAGCTAAGTACAAGTAACGGTCTTTATGTTACAAATGAAATCGATCACATAAAGGACTGTAATTGTTATATCATCACAGTGCCCACACCAGTTGATAAAAACAATAGGCCAGATTTGACTCCTTTATTTAAGGCGAGTGAGACGGTAGGTCAAGTGTTGAAAAAGGGAGATACTGTCATTTATGAATCAACAGTCTATCCTGGTGCTACGGAAGAGGAATGTGTTCCTGTTTTAGAAAAAATATCAGGCTTATCATTTAATATTGATTTTTTTGTGGGGTATTCTCCTGAAAGAATCAACCCAGGTGACAAAGAACATACGGTAGATAAAATTTTGAAAGTTACTTCTGGTTCTACGCCTGAAGTAGGATTAAAAGTAGATGCGCTTTACCGCTCCGTGATTACGGCAGGTACTCATTTAGCACCCTCAATCAAAGTAGCCGAGGCAGCTAAAGTTATTGAAAATTCGCAACGGGATATCAATATCGCATTTGTAAATGAATTAGCAAAGATATTCAACCTGATGAATATTGATACTCAAGCTGTGTTGGAAGCCGCAAGTACAAAATGGAATTTTTTACCTTTTAAACCCGGTTTGGTTGGAGGTCACTGCATTGGTGTCGATCCTTATTATTTGGCTCAAAGAGCGCAAGAATTTGGTTACCATCCAGAAATTATTTTAGCGGGACGGCGATTGAACGATAGTATGGCGGATTATGTCGCTTCGCAAATTGTAAAATTGATGATTAAAAAAGGCATTTCTGTAAAGGGAGCCTCTTTATTGATGTTGGGTATTACTTTTAAAGAAAATTGTCCAGACGTTCGAAATACTAAAGTAATTAATGTCATCGAAGCTTTAGTCGATTATGGGATTGTAATTACAACTCATGATCCTGTTGCTGACCCAGAAGCTGTATTAAAGGAATACGGAATTACTACTTGCACTGTATTGCCAAGCGCTGCATTTGATGCAGTAGTTTTGGGAGTGTCACACCAGGCATTTTTATCGCTCGACTTTGAAGCCTTACAAAAACCTTTAAGTATTTTGTATGATGTAAAAGGTGTTTTGGGTAGTAGAGCAGATGGTCGTTTATAGTAATTAATTTTATAGATTAATAAGAGTTTTAAATTATTATGGAAAGTAAATCCATTACACATGTAATATTAACGGGAGGTGTGGGCAGTAGGTTATGGCCATTATCTCGTAAAAGTCAACCCAAACAATATCTCGATATTTTTGATGGCAAGTCGTTATTTGAAATGACCGTAGATCGTAATAAAAATATTGCTGATAAAGTGATGGTTGTGGGTAATATTGATAATCGTCATTTAAGCGAAAAAGTATTAGAGAAATCGAATACGTCTTATATTGATATAATTGAGTCAACTCCAAGAAATACAGCTGCAGCGATTGCATTTGCAGCATTTGCCTCAGACCCTGACGAAATATTAATAGTAACGCCATCTGATCATATCATTGGCAATGCTGATTTATATGAACAGTCTATCCAAGAAGCGATTGAAAAAGCTAATAATGGTTTTATAGTCACCTTCGGTATCGTGCCAACGAAACCAGAAACGGGTTATGGGTACATTGAACGTAAGGGAGATAACGTAATTTCATTCAGAGAAAAACCAAACCAAGTAACGGCCACTGATTTCATAGAAAAAGGAAACTTTTTATGGAACAGCGGTATGTTTTGTTTTAAAGCAAGTGTCTTTTTAGAAGAGTTAAAAAAATACACTCCTGAAGTCTACGACAAATCAAAAATTGTGTGGGAGAGTAATATAGAGGGTAATCTAGATTTAGCACTATCGTTAGAGATTCCATCTATAAGTATCGATTATGCAGTGATGGAGCGCAGCAAAAAGATAAAAGTAGTTTCGGCACAATTCACTTGGTCTGATTTAGGTTCTTTTGAATCGGTTTATGACTATTTAAAAACAATTGGTCATCCAGTAGATAAGCACGGTAATATGGTTATTGGAACGAACAATTTTACTGCATTTGTGGGAGTTAAGGACACCATTTTTGTCTATACACCCACTGCTAACTTGATATTACAAAAACAATCTTCGCAGGATGTAAAAAATGTTTACTCGGCATTAGAGAGACAACATTCTGAATTGTTAAATTAGTATGTAAAAACGCTGATTTAAATTTCTAATCAAAAATAAAATATACTTCACTTATGTAACCCTATTAAGGTTGCCGCTAAGTGATAAAAAATAATCCCATGAAAAAAATATTAGTGACCGGTGGAGCAGGATTCGTAGGATCGCATTTGTGTTCGCGTTTAATCAACGAAGGACACGATGTGATTTGTTTGGACAATTATTTTACAGGGGATAAAAAAAATATTTTACACTTGATGGATAATCCTCGTTTCGAGTTGGTTCGTCACGACATTACGGAGCCTTTTTATGCCGAAGTGGATGAAATATACAATTTGGCGTGCCCTGCTAGCCCAGTGCATTACCAATACAATCCTATAAAAACGATTAAGACTTCCGTCATGGGAGCGATTAACACCTTAGGATTGGCGAAGCGTGTCAAAGCTAAAATTTTGCAAGCGAGTACCAGTGAGGTGTATGGTGATCCAACCGTTCATCCGCAACCAGAAAGCTATTGGGGGAATGTAAACCCTATTGGTATCCGTTCGTGCTATGACGAAGGGAAACGATGTGCAGAGACGTTATTCATGGATTACCACAATCAAAATCAGGTCGATATTAAAATCATCCGTATTTTCAATACGTATGGTCCCAATATGAACCCCGCCGATGGCCGTGTGGTTTCTAATTTTATTGTTCAGGCGTTAAAAGGAGAAGACATTACTATTTTTGGAGACGGTTTACAAACCCGCTCTTTCCAGTATGTGGATGATTTAGTAGAGGGAATGATCCGAATGATGAACTCAGCCGATGGTTTTCTAGGTCCAGTAAATATTGGAAACCCAAACGAATTTACCATGCTTGAACTGGCAGAAGCGGTTATAGCTTTGACTGATTCTAAGTCTAAAATTATTCATCTGCCTTTACCGCAAGACGACCCCAAACAACGTCAGCCCGATATTACATTAGCAAAAGCGAAACTTAATGATTGGGAGCCTCAAATACAACTTAATGAAGGATTGATTAAAACGATTGCTTATTTTAAAGCTATTGTATAATTTTCCAATAGGCTAAATACAAGGCAGCAACGGACTGCTACTTACTTGAAAAAAACACAATCTTAACGCCATACATGCAAGAGCCAAATACGAATACCGCTAGACCAGAACAAAACTGGACAGAAGAAATTAAGTCACAAGAATCACTTTTTTCGATTAATTTTACAGAGTTATGGCATTATCGCGATTTGCTTTTAATGCTACTCAAAAGAGATTTTATAACGTTTTATAAGCAAACTATTTTAGGACCTATTTGGTTTTTTGTACAACCAATAATGACTTCACTGATTTATGTAGTGCTTTTTGGTCAGGTGGCTAAATTGTCTACGGATGGATTACCTCAATTGGCATTTTATTTAGCTGGTATAACTATTTGGAATTACTTTGCAGACTCACTTACTAAAACTTCGGCCGTTTTTACAACCAATGCTTCGATTTTTGGTAAGGTGTATTTCCCTAGATTGATTATGCCACTTTCTATTGTTTTTTCAGGCTTGCTAAAGTTTGCTATTCAGTTTGGATTGTTTATCGCAGTAGTACTGTATTATACCTTTATTGAAAGTTCTATTCAGCCTAATTTATGGGTACTGGCGACACCCTTATTGATTATCTTAATGGCTGCCTTTGCATTGGGTTTAGGAATGATTTTCTCATCAATGACTACTAAATACAAAGATCTTTCTTTTCTTCTAACCTTTGGAATACAATTGTATATGTATGCTACACCAGTTGTGTACCCTGTATCTGCCATGCCCGAAAAGTATCAGTGGTTAGTCAAAGCTAATCCTCTAACAGGAATATTCGAATGTTTTAGATATGGTTATTTAGGAGCGGGTAGCTTTACACCATCAAGTTTGATTTTCAGTACCATTACTATTGCAATATTGTTGTCTATTGGGATTGTAATTTTTAATAAAGTAGAAAAAAGTTTTATGGATACAGTCTAATAACTGAACCATTTTTACGAATAGTAATACAATAAATTAGAATGAAACAATTAGCGATAAAAGCCGAAAATATTTCCAAACAATACCGCTTGGGTGAGGTAGGTACCGGAACCATATCACATGATTTGAATCGTTTTTGGCATAAGCTTCGCGGTAATGAGGATCCATATTTAAAAATTGGAGAATCAAATGACAGAAGTGCTAAAGGCTCTAGTGATTATGTTTGGTCCTTAAAAGATATTAATTTTGAAATTGAGCAAGGAGATGCTGTAGGGATTATTGGTCGCAACGGCGCAGGGAAAAGTACTTTGTTAAAGTTGCTGAGCAAGGTAACCAAACCAACAACGGGAAGTTTTAAAGTAAACGGTCGTATTGCTTCACTTTTAGAGGTAGGAACGGGCTTTAATCCCGAAATGACGGGCCGAGAAAACATTTACTTGAACGGTGCTATTTTAGGGATGCGACGCTCCGAAATCACCCGAAAATTTGATGAAATTGTTGATTTCTCAGGAGTCGAGCGGTACATAGATACTCCTGTAAAGCGTTACTCTTCAGGGATGTACGTACGTTTGGCTTTTGCTGTGGCAGCACATTTAGAATCTGAAATTCTGATTGTAGATGAGGTTCTGGCTGTAGGAGACGCCGAGTTCCAAAAGAAATGTTTAGGAAAGATGAATGATGTGTCTAAAGGAGAGGGAAGAACGGTACTTTTTGTGAGTCATAATATGGGGGCCATACAAAACCTATGTAATAAGGGAATAGTTTTAGATAAAGGAAATTCAGTTTTTGTAGGAGGTCAAAGTGAAGCATTAGATTTTTATTCTAATATTTTTAAAAATCATGCAGACAATTTTGTTAATCATTTTCCATTCAAGAATCAATTATTAATTAGTAAAATTGATTGTTATAGTTTAGGAAAAAAATTAAATCCTGTTGATGAAATTTTACTTGGAGGAGATCTTACTATTGCGGTTAGTTTTAAAGTTAATAAAGATATATATGATTTATCATTTGCATTGGATATTTTAAATCTAACCGGTGAGTTAATTTGTCATATTACCAATGAAGATGATGGTTTTTATATGTCGAAAGTACAAGAAGGGGATGTCAAATCAATAAGTATAACTCTAAAATCGATTAATTTATCTCCTAATCAATATTTTATAAATTTTTGGATGGGGACAGGACATTTAGAAAGTATTTATAAAATTGAGAACTTATTAAATTTCACAGTTATTCAAAGTAATTATACACAACGAACTAGGCTTATTCCTTCACATTCAAAAGTTTTTATAAAATCAAATTGGGAAAAATATGAGTAAAATAAATGTAAGTTACTTGGTTTCATATGATTATGAATATTTGTTTACTTCTTTAAAATGTATATACAATAGTGTAGATCAAATAGTTATTTCTATAGATAAAGAACGTAAAACTTGGAGTGGTAATACCTATAGCATCGATGAATCATTTTTTAAAAATATAAATCAATTTGATGATAGAAAAATAATTGAAATTTATGAGGATAACTTTTTTGTGCCCGATCTTTCTCCTATGGAATGCGAAACTAGGCAAAGAAATTTAACCCTTAAAAAATTGAAAAGAGGGTGGAAGATTCAGTTGGATGTTGATGAATACATGTATGATTTTGATTATGTAAAACAATTTTTAAAAAAATATTGGTATTTGACACTTTTTCCTAAAATGACTCCAATAGGATTTATAGGTAGGTTAGTTACATTATTTAAAATAGAAAATAATAAATATTTTTTCATCGATAATAATGAATATTTTCCATTTATTACAAACCAAAATTTTAATACCAAAACACGAAACAACAATGGAGTATTTAAATATATCTCGGGAATAGTTGTTATACATCAATCGTGGGGTAGAGAAGAGCAAGAGATTTATACTAAAATAAATAATTGGGGGCATCGGGACGATTTCGATACGTTGCAATATTTCGATTTGTGGAAAAAATTGAATGAGAGTAATTTTAGTTCTTATAAAAACTTCCATCCTTTATCACCCGAAGCTTGGGATAAATTAGAATATATGGAGGCAAAATCCATCGACGACTTTATTTTCAGCTATGCAAAAATTAATCCATTCGAAGTAATTGAATTAGATGTTATAAATTATTTCAAGTCTTTGATTTATAAAAAAATTAAAAATTGAGTGTAAAGCTAGCGATAATAATCCCTTTTTTTAAGCTTGCATTTTTTGACAAGACATTAGAATCTTTAGCTCACCAAACGAAGAAAGAGTTTAAAGTTTATATAGGAGATGATGCCAGTCCCGAAGACTGTTCTCCGTTATTAGAAAAATACGATGGGAAATTTGACTTTGTATACCATCGATTTGAAAATAACTTAGGCGGTAAATCATTAACGCAACAATGGGAACGTTGTATTGCGTTAGCGAACAATGAAGAATGGTTTATGATTCTTGGTGATGATGATTATGTAGGTGATACGGTCGTAGAAGAATTTTATACTACTGTTGGTCTGTGTCAGAATAATTTTAATGTAATTCGAAATGCTAGCCTATTAGTAAATCAGCACGGTGATCCTATCTCTCCTGTATACAAACATCCGCAATACGAAGAGGCAATTGCTTCCTACTGCAGAAAATTGAATAATGAAACGAGAAGTTCGTTGTCTGAACATATTTTCAGAACAAGTGCTTACAAAAAATATGGTTTTAAAGATTACAAAATGGCGTGGAGTAGTGATGACAGAGCAATAATAGATTTTGCTGACAGCAAACCTATTTTTTCTACTGATGCGGTTGTTTATGTTCGAATGTCTGAATTAAACATTTCTGGCGGAAAAGATAACATACAAGAAAAAATATGTGGTCGACTTGAAGGTACTAAGGATTTATTAAAAGATTATAAATCAAGAATGACCAAAGATCAAATTAAATTATTTATCAGCTTATATGAGAATTTGATATATAGATCAAATAAACTTAAAATGAAACATAGTCTCTATCTATTACGTTTATCATATGAATACCATGAGATAGGGTGTGTATACAAACAGTTAAAGTCTTTAATACATAAATTGATTACTAAAAAATAAAAGACTTCGGTTCCTTTTTATGAAAAATTACCTTTACTTAATTTACTGGATCTACAGAACCTTACCTCTACGATGGAATTTCCCAAAGTATAAGGTAATGACTCTGGAAGAAACAATTGATAATATTAAAAATAACAAAAAAAGTATTGCCCGTTTTGGTGATGGAGAATTTTTATTACTGATTAAAGAAAGGGATCTAGGTTTTCAAAATTTGGATTTTGAATTGTCAGATAAATTAGCAACAGTTTTAAAAAATCACAATTCTAATTTTTTGATTGCCATACCGGATAGTATTGCAACTACAAAAAATCATAAACAATTTGCCAAAGTACATTGGTTGTCATTTATAAATAAGTATGGCAATCGACTATCTGAGTTTTTAAATATTAACTATCATTACGGTAATGCTAATATGACACGGCTTTATGCGGGTTTAAAAGATCAAACTCAGTCGAAAATACTTTTTGACAAAGTACGTTCTTTATGGGAAAATCAAGAAATTTTAATTGTCGAGGGCAATTTATCTCGTTTGGGAGTTGGCAATGATTTATTTGATAATGCCAAAAGCCTAAAGAGAATTATTTGTCCCGGAAAAAATACTTTTGATAAATACGAGCAAATTAAAAGAGCAACACGAATCTTGGGTAAGGATAAGTTAATTTTATGCGCTTTAGGGCCTACAGCTACTGTACTTTGTTCAGATCTTTGTGATTTAGGCTATTGGGCGATTGATATTGGTCATATTGATGTAGAATACATGTGGATGTTAATGAATGCTACCGAAAGAACCTCTATTAAAGGTCGATATGTTCATGAGTCTCATAATACGGAAGGATACGAACTTGATCCTGAATTAATAATCCCATACCAAGAATCTATACTCTTAGATTTATCGCGCTAATTAATGCAATTACAATAAATTATGATCAATGTAACTAAAACGTTTTTACCACCAATTGCAGAATATACTGCTCAAATACAGCGTGTGTACGACAACGAATGGCTAACCAATAGAGGGGAATTAGTAAGGGAATTGGAAGATAAGTTAACAGCGTATCTCGAACTCCAAAACAGTAAGGTCTTAATTACTAATAACGGTACGATTCCGCTACAAATTGCATTAAAATTGGTAGGCGATGGTGGCGAAATTATAACCACTCCTTTCAGTTATGTAGCGACCACCGCCGCTATAGTATGGGAAAACTGTACGCCCGTGTTTGTAGATATTCATCCAGATTATTTAACAATTGACGAAAATAAAATAGAAGCGGCTATTACCAGTAAAACAACTTGTATTTTAGCAACTCATGTTTTTGGAAATCCATGTAATATTGAATCCATTGAAAAAATAGCTCAAAAGCATCATTTAAAAGTGATTTATGATGCTGCTCATTGTTTTGGAGTCCAGTATAAAGGCAAGTCTATTTTTGAATATGGTGATGTAAGTACCTGTAGTTTTCATGCTACTAAGTTGTTTCATACTGGAGAAGGTGGAGCTGTTTTTTGTAAGGATCCTGATTTGTTTCATCAAATTTATTACAGTCACAATTTTGGACATAACGGTCCAGTTGATTTTTTTGGTTTAGGTATTAATGGTAAAATATCAGAATTACATGCTGCAATGGGGTTAGCAGTTTTTCCGTATATGAAAGAAATTTTAACAGGACGCAAAAAAGCAGCTGATTTTTATGATGATCATCTTGATTTTACGAAGATTTCAAAATTAAAATTACGTAGCAGTACAGTATGGAACTATAGTTATTATCCTATTGTATTTGCAACAGAGGAAGCTTTAGTACAAGCACAGAAAGTACTAAACGATACAAAAATTTTCCCAAGGCGTTATTTTTATCCTTCTTTAAACACCGTTAATTATGTAAACTCTGCCGAAATGCCCGTTTCAGAAAGTATTTCGACTAGAGTTTTGTGCTTACCTTTGTATTATGACCTTAAGGCTGAAGAATTAGCCGTAATTGTCAACCTAATTTCAATAGGATAAAATAGTTAAGTATGTTAATAATAGGAGCAAAGGGGTTTGCAAAAGAAATATTAGAGATATGTAAGGAAAATAATAAATTAAAGAACCTAGTTTTTTATGATGATATTTCTGAAGATATTGAAATCAAGTTGTATGGTGAATTTCAAATTATCAAGACATTAGAAGAAGCAAAAGAGTATTTTAAAGATATAGACAACCAGTTTTCAATAGGTTTAGGGAATCCAAAATTAAGAGAGCTAATGTATTCAAAGTTTATTTCAATTGGTGGCAAAATAACAAATACAATTAGTAATCGTTCAATGATTTCTACTTTTGACGTTGAAATAAATTCTGGATGTAATATTTTGTCAGGTGTAAATATTTCTAATGGAGTAAAAATAGGTATTGGATGTATTATCCATTATAATGTAAACGTAACCCATGATTGTAAAATTGGTGATTTCGTAGAAATTTCTCCATCAGCCAATTTATTAGGTCATGTTACCATAGGTAATTTTACACATATTGGGTCAAATGTTACCATTTTGCCCAATATAAAAATAGGCAATAATGTAACAATTGGTGCAGGTGCAGTTGTTAGTAAAGATATACCTGACAATACTGTTGCCTTAGGGATTCCAGCTAAAATTATTAGACATAAAATGTAGATAAAGACTTTAGCACTAAGTTATTGCACAAAAAAAATATTTGTAGCTTGATTATGATATCGTTAATTTTCAAAAGTATTTTTAATCAGCCACACTAAATTTTTATAAAACTTTGTATGAATTTAGGATTAAACTTTTAAAAAGTATTTATGATACTATTCTTTGGAAATAATTTATTGGCAAGATTTATAAATTATAAAGGCTTTAGTTATTTGAATAAAATTAGTAATAAGATAATAATTTTAAAGTTTGAAGATATTATCGCCTATCGAAAAGTATAGGGGGATTTGGAAATAATGAATTGAAATGATTATCTCGAAAATAAAATTTTAATATTTTCAACAAAAAATATAGAATCAAACAAAGTTATTTCAGAATTGACTTTGGCTAAGATTTACAAGATAATTTTGACTGCCGTTACAGTATTGTAAAACGTATCCCATAGATTATATATGGAAAGTAAAAAAAAAATTAGTGTTTGGATGATTACCTATAATCACGAGCATTTTATTAGAGAAGCTATTTTGGGTGTATTTAATCAAGAATGTACTTATGATATTGAATTAGTAATTACGGATGATTGTTCGACGGATAATACTGAAGCAGTTGTCAAATCATTACAATCTCATCCACGTGGCGGAATTATTAAATACAGTCGACAACCTATAAATGGAGGTGTTTTTAATAATGTAATCTTGAACTTAGAAAATTGTAAAGGTGATTTTATTGCTTTTTGTGAAGGAGATGACTATTGGATTGATCCTTTAAAACTACAAAAGCAAATAGAAATCATGGAGACTAATCAAGAGGTAGTTTTAACTTTTACCTCTCGCATTATTCAGGAAGCTGATCTGACTGAAACTAGCAGCATTTGTCAAAACAGATTTTGGACTAAAAATGATATCTATGCTTATGGTTCTGTATTTCCGACACAAACCATGGTCGGTAGGAATTATCAAAAGGAACTGATTAAGTTCATTAGTTTGTTTCCGGATAGTTTTGGTTTTGATAAAATAATTGGCTACTTCTATTGCCTAAAAGGTCATGTTCAATCTATAGAGGATATAACAGCAGTATACAGACACAATGGTCTAGGTGTGTGGTCTCAATTCTCAAACGAGGAAAAAGTAGTATTGCACATTGATCAATCCATACAATTTTTAACTACTATCTCCAGGGAGAAAATTGATCAAAGTGTTAGTCTAGAGGAGCTAAAAGAGTTGTTATTTTTGAGAATCATAAATAATAACTTAGGTGATGCTAAATTCTTGAAACTGTTGTTCAAAAAGTATAATTTATCAAATAAATTGAAGTTAATTGCGATTGCTAACAGAGTAAAATCAGCTATTAAAAAAAGAGTTAAAATGTTATATAAATAATTTAAAATGATCCCGTTTAAGGTAACAAACCGAACAGATATAGAGATAAAAGTATCCATACTTTAGTAGTGATTTTAATCTCTTTAAGTTGCATCAAAAAATATTGAAGTACAAATCTAATATTCATCGGCTATTTTTTAAATAGTCCAAGAAGCCACCTTTCCAAATTGTAACACCCGATCATGCCCAAAATATCTATAATTGTCCCTGTTTACAATACTGAAAAATACCTAGCTAAATGTTTTGACTCCATATTAAATCAAACGTTTAGTGATTTTGAGTTGATTTGTATTAATGATGGATCCACTGATAATTCATTAAAAATACTTGGATCTTACCAACAAAAAGATAGCAGGGTCATTGTAATCAATCAAAAAAACCAAGGGGTAAGTGCAGCAAGGAATAAAGGAATCGACCTTGCAAAAGGAGAATATCTCATTTTTATTGATTCAGATGATTGGGTAACTACAAATTATTTAGCATTACTACTGAGTCTTATTTTGAAAGATAATAGCAATATATCAATATGTGGCTTTGTAGGAGGAAGTGAAACATTTATAAATAAACATTGTATTGTTTTTGAAGGAAATAAGGAAGTTGTTGAATTGTTTGATAAAATAATGATTCAAACTCCTGTAGCGAAAATGTTTAATAAAAAGATAATAGATCAATTTAATTTAAAGTTTGATATATCTTTAAATTTTGGAGAAGATTATGTTTTTTCTCTGGAATATTTCAGCTACTGTAAGTTTGTAAATATTACGAATAAAGTAATGTATCATTATTTTATTGGTACTCCAAATTCATTATCTAAACAGTTTAATATAAAAAGATTTCAAGACAGTGAAATAAGAGCAAATTTGGCAGTGAACTTTTTTAAGAAATTCAAATTACAAGAAAAAGATTACTCAGATTATGTTTTAGGTTTATACTATTGGAATTTTTATGATGCGGCATTCTATTTGTATAATAATTTTTTCAAAATGGAAAAGCATAAAAAATTAGAATGGATTAAAAAAATGTTAGAGTTTAAATATATTCAAGATGGTTTTCCTAATAGTCAAAAAATGCATCCTATATTGAATATATTTAAAACAAAAAATATTAATAAAATTCATAAGTATTTGTATATCAGAAAAAAAATTATAGACACAATTACTTTTATATTTAATCGTCAATAAAGATTATGAAAACAGTTTTGTGTCTTACAGGTCAGCCTTATAGCATTAAGTTTGGGGGGTTGGAAAGGTGGTACGAAAGGAATGCACAATTAGGAAAAACTAAGTTTAAATTTATTCTTGCTTTTCTTGAAAAGCTACCCACACCCGAGATTCTCCAAAAATTTAAAGAAAGTGGAATCGATTGTATCAATTTCGATCCCCAAAAAGAAGGGTTTGCTGCATACAAGGCATTACTAAAATTCCATGAAATAGATATCGTTCACTGTCATTTTGAAAACTCCGCCTTCTATCTGATTCCAAGCAAACTTTGTGGAAAAAAAACATTTTTAACATTTCATATGGCTAACTTCTATGTCGAAAACTTGGATTGGAAGTCCAGTAGGAAAACTCGTTTAGGTGTATTATTGTATAAAATAAAATATAAAGTACTTAGCTATTTTGTTGATCATTTTTTTTTCGTTTCCAATAGTGTTAAATCTCAACATCAATCATTTTTTAAGTTTTCATCTTCAAAATGTAAAACTTTATATTTAGGAGTAAATAACAAAGTAAGCAAATATATACCCAAAACGGAGTTTAACTCTGTTCCGATAATAACTACTATAGGCTTTTTAGATGATATTAAAGGCATAGATATATTACTATGCTCGTTAAAAATACTATCCGACAGACAAGTACCATTTACGGCACAAATCATAGGCAGTCCACTAAATAAAAACAATCATAATAAATATAAAGAGCAAGTTCAAAAACTTAAAATCGGCAATAAGGTTACTTTCCTGGGCAATCGGAACGATATATATAGTCTTTTAAATGCTAGTGATATTTATTGTCAACCGTCAAGAAGCGAGGCTCTTGGGTTCACGATAATGGAGGCAATGGAATGTGCATTGCCTATTGTTGCCTCAAAAGTTGGTGGTATACCTGAGCTTATTGTTCATAATAAAGAAGGCTTTTTATATGATACTAACGACATTAGTTTGCTTGCAGATTACTTACAGCTACTAATTGAAAATCCCAAATTACGCATTAGGATGGGTAATAGTGCACTATGCACAGTTCGTCAAGATAAATTTGACATTGATAAAAACATTCTCGAACTTCATTATATATATACTACATTATGAAAATACTATTATATCTCCATTCAGGTTCACTCAATAGAGGTTGCGAAGCTTTGGTACGGTCAGCAATAAAAGTTGTAAGTCAACAGTTTCCGAACGCACAGATTTCATTAGCTTCCTTTGATCCTCAAACAGATAAGAACATACCAGGATTGCATGAGATATTTGATATGAAATCAAAAAAGCCCCACAAATTTTCTTGGAAGCACGCGGAGGCAGCAATAGCATGGAAATTTAAAAAGACGGAAAGTGTCGGAATTATTAATTCCAATCAACTCTTTATAAAAAAAATAAGTGAATTCGATATCTTTCTCTCAATAGGGGGAGATACGTATTGCTATGGGGAGCAACCTATTTGGTATGAACTGCACTCACAGATTAAAAAAGCAGGCAAGAAATTGGTGCTTTGGGGGGCTTCAATTGGGAAGGAAGACCTTTCTGAAGAAAAAATACAAGACTTAAAAAAGTTTGATAAAATTCTAGTAAGAGAGAGTCTAACATTCAATCTCCTCATCTCCAAAGGTCTACAACAGACGAGCTTAGTGGCAGACGGAGCGTTTCTGTTAGAAAAGGCAATATTGGAATTGCCCAAAGGCTGGGAAGAAGGAAAAATGGTAGGGTTAAATTATAGTCCTTTAGTCCAAAAAAAGAATGCCGATTCAAGAAATTCTTTCGAATTACTGATTCAACACATACTCAACTCAACGGATTACACAATAGTATTAACCCCGCATGTAACAATTGCAGGAAATAACGATTTTGAAACTCTAGATGAATTTTACCAAAGATATAAAAATACAAAACGTGTAATTCTGCTCCCAGACAACTTGAACACACTGGAATACAAAGGCTACATTTCACGTATGAAATTTTTCATTGGTGCCAGAACGCATGCGACCATAGCTGCCTATTCCAGTTGCGTTCCCACCATGGTTCTTGGTTACAGCGTAAAATCTAGAGGAATTGCACTCGATTTATTTGGAGAAGAAAAATTAGTTTTACAGCTCCACGAACTTTCCGATGGACAGAAACTTATCGAGAAGTTTGATGAACTTGTAAGAGATGAAAACCTTATTCGAGTACAACTCGAACATAGTATACCGAAAATGAAACAAATGGCAGAAAAAGCAGGTGAGTACTTAACAAAGCTTTAATGAAAAAGAGTCTATTGTTTGTAATCCCTAGTTTAGACGCAGGTGGAGCTGAAAAAAGTTTATTAAATTGGCTAAGTGCCTTAGATTTTGAGCAGTATGAAGTAGATCTCTTCTTGTTTAAACAGGGTGGAATATTTCAAGCGCTTTTGCCTAAAAATGTAAAATTATTGGACTGTGGTAACCTATTTACCCATTTTTCAAAACCATTACTAACGTCTATCTTATGGTTTTTAAGTAAAGGAAAGTTTAACATAGCGAGGGCTCGATTGAAGTTTGCATGGATACAAAAAAAAGAGCCCAACACGGCAAAAGCAGAACAAGATGCCTGGGAACTTTTTAGAAAAGTGCTTCCTAAATTGGATAAACAATACGATAGTGCTATTGCTTTTTTAGAAAAATCCTCCACTTATTTTATTGTCGATAACACAAACTCTAATAATAAAATTGCCTGGATCCATACTGATTATTCCAAATCGAAACAAGATCCGCAATTTGATTTACCCTACCTCAAGCAGCTAAATAGTATCGTAACCATTTCACCAGCTTGTCGAGAAAGTCTCTTACAACATTTTCCTAGTGAAGCCCACAAAATTAGTGTAATAGAAAACATTTCATCCGCTACACTTATTGAGGATTTAAGTCTGAAGATACCACAAGATCTAATAGCATTAGGTGGGCAAAACTTAATCGTAACGGTTGGAAGATTGAGTGAGGAAAAAGGAATGGATATCGCAATCGAAACGGCAAGAATATTAAAGCAACGAGAAATCCTATTTATGTGGATTATAATTGGCGAGGGCCCAGAACGTTCAAAACTTGAACAGCAAATACGATTGAACAAATTACAGAGTACGGTACATATGCTGGGTCTACAATCGAATCCCTACCCTTACATGCTTGCAGCAACAATTTATGTGCAAACATCTAGACATGAAGGGAAATCAATTGCAATAGATGAAGCAATGATCCTAAAAAAACCAATTGTTGTCTCTAATTTCACAACTGCAAAAGACCAAATTCAAGACGGAGAAACCGGTGTTATAGCTGAAATAGACCCTGAAAGTCTGGCGCAAAAAATTGGCTCTTTACTAGAAAATCCATCTTTACAAGAGACTTTAAAGTGCAATCTGTCCAAAATAGACCATCAAAACGAAAAGTCAATTAAAAAGTTCTACAATCTAATTTCTGCTAGAAATGAATAAAAAAAAGAACCTGTTATTTGTATTAAATAACCTAACAGTGGGTGGAGCCGAAAAGTCGTTAGTGTCGCTATTGCAAGTTTTGGATTATTCAAAATACAATGTGGATTTGCAACTTTTCAAAAATGAAGGTATGTTCTTGTCCCAACTCCCGAATGAAGTTAATTTATTACCAGAACCAGAAAACTATCAGTATTTTGATATGCCTTTTTTTAAAATGCTAAAAGAGACTTTAAAAAAGGGTAAATGGAGCGTAGCACTACAACGTATAAAATACTATCTAAGTACTAAAAAAGCAAGCAGCAATAGTGAACGAGAGCAATTTGGTTGGAAACCGCTATCTAAAACACTACAACCCTTGAAAAAGCAATACGATGTTGCTATAGGCTATCTTGAAAAAAATCCTAACTATTTTGTAGTAGATAAAGTACAAGCGTATCGGAAAATTGGATATGTAATGAATGATTATGAGCAGCTACAGATGAATGTCGCGTTTGATATCCCCTATTTTGCCAAGTTAGACAAGATTATTGAGGAGTCTGCGCAATGCTACGATACCATGTGTAAATTGTTCCCACAATATACTTCCAAAATGGAAGTCTTGCCAGACATCTTACCTGCCGAAAAGATCAGAATGTCAGCATTGGAAGATATTTACGACTATCCCTTAGGCTTTAGTATTATTTCTGTGGGCCGGCTTACATATCAAAAAGGTTATGACATTTCACTGCTCGCAATTAAAAAATTGATTGATAAAGATTATCAAGTAAATTGGATAATCTTGGGGGACGGTGAAGAAAAAAAAACTTTGTTGGAACAAGTAGAACAATTTGGTCTTAAAAAAAACATCCATTTTATGGGAATAAAGCAGAACCATTACCCTTATGTTCGCAGTGCAGATATTTTTTTACACGCGGCCCGATTTGAAGGCATGGGCTTGGTAGTTACTGAAGCTCGGATATTGGGTAAACCCATTGTTCTCACATCCTTTAACACGGCATCGGCTCATTTAACCCACATGAAAGGTGGTATTATTACTGAAATGAACCCCGATTCCTTAGCTGAAGGTTTAGAAACCATGATAAACAATGCTGCTTTACGAAAATCTTTTTCGGATCATCTCTTAAGTAAAGACTACAGCCAAAAAGACGTTATTGCAAAATTCTATTCTTTAATTGGTGACTAACTACTTCTTGAAAAGAATCAAGTATTCAATTTGCAAAAATTACAATTCCTTTTCAATAAAAGAAAAAAACTAAAAGCAAAGATCTACTTTTACGATAACATATTTTAATGCTAATTGAATTTATTTTACCTTATATATAAATAAAATGATACCCATAATAAAACCCTTTTTACCACCTCAATCAGAATATAATGAATACCTTAATGGTATTTGGGAGCGTCAATGGCCTACCAATATGGGACCTTTAGCAAACAAACTCTAAAATAAATTAAAAGAACACTTGAATGTTGAAAACTTTTTGTTTGTCACCAATGGCACGGTGGGACTACAAATGGCGATAAAAGTATTATGGTCGCAAGGAGAGATCATCACTACTTCATTTTCTTTTGTAGCTACCACGAATTCTATTGTATGGGAGGGTTGTACTCTAGTTTTCGTTGACATTGATGAGCAATTTCTAAATATAAATTCGCACAAAATTGAGGAAAAAATTACTTCACAAATCGTAGCGACTCTAGCACCGCATGTGTATGGAAATCCTTGCGAGGTTGAAACAATCGAAAAAATTGAAGAAAAACACAATCTAAAGGTGATATATGATGCCGCACATGCTTTTTGCGTGACCATCAATGGTAAATCTGTATTTGAATTTGGAGATTTTTCAGTATGCAGTTTACATGCTACCAAATTATACCACAGCATAGAAGGCGGCTTGTTAATTACAAAAAGCAAATCATTGAATGATCAATTAGCATCAATGCGCAACTTTGGGGTTGATGGTCCCGAAGCTTTCATGCTGGGATGGAACGGCAAAAATTCGGAATTTTATGCAGCCATGGGTTCGTCAATCTAAAACATATCGAAGGTATTTCCAATATCAGAAAAGCACTGAGCCGACTCAATGATGATCTTTTACAATCATTTCCTGCAACCCGTCCTATTGGGCACGCGGCCTCTGAAAACAATAATGCGTATTATCCAATCGTTTTTGCGGATGCTAGATTGATGCAGGACTGCATAGAAGCTTTAGAAACACATCAAATATATACGAGACGTTATTTTTATCCCTCCTTAGCTAAATCACTACCATATGTAGATGAAGACTATTTACCTAATACGGATAGTATTTCCAAAAGAGTGCTGTGTCCGTCTTTATACTTCGATTTTTCACAGGAAGATGTTGAAAAAATTACTCAAGTAATGATTAAGGTTCAATTAGAAAGAGTTTTCCAGAATGGAGCAAATTATGTTAACACAACACCTCTATATACAAAAATAGATAATGAAGAACCTTTTTTAATAACTGGATAGTTGTCCTTGGTCTCCAGCTCATAAGCATCATCCCTATTAGCAGAACTTTACAGCGCCATATTAGTCAACTTAAAAGTAAGGGGAGATAATCTGGAACACAGATTCAAAAATATTTAACAAACTAAATACATATTAACTAAAACAAAAAAAATGATTTGGATATTGTATTCGATTTGCATAGTCGCAATCACGTTTTTTGCTGTTGATGCAATCGTTTCTTTTAGAACTTGGCAAAGTCGTATTTTCATAGGACGGAAGAAAGACGATAGTTGGAGAAATCTCATCAATCGAAAAGCGGAGAAATGGGTATTGAATACCCCTACAATCAAACTGACAGACAACCATCGACTGATAGTGATTGACATCTTGAAAGGGAATTACAGAAGAGCAACGATTCAGCATTGGCAAAAGGCAGGTTTGATTTTAGGCCTCACTAATAAGCAGGTAAATAAATTTGATGTAAAAAAATTGCTGCATCAAACCCATCCGAAATCTATACCCATTGAAAGCGACTATGTCATCTATTCATATGCATTGCTGAACGCTGCTAGCGAGGAAGAACGCATACAATTCCGATCCTATTTCGATGCTGTTTATGAAATGCTGGTGAAACTAAAAAATAAGCATACTGTTATTCCATATAAGTCATTTACTGGTGACCAAATGTATATAGACACTATTGGATTCATTTGTCCTTTTTTATTTTTATATAGTCAGGTATATAGTGTAGATACTGCTTCTGAAATGGCTGTTCAGCAGATTTCAGAATTTAATCAGTTTGGTATGTATCCAGGCACATTCTTACCCTGCCACACCTATAACCTAAAAAACACACTTCCTATAGCTGGTTTATTTGGATGGGGAAGAGGTATGGGATGGTATGCCATTGGATTGATTGATGTATGGAAGCTCATGCCAACGGAACATAAAGACTATTCCAAGGTCACTTCTTGGGTACTGAATTATGCAAAAACCATTCTGTCCTATCAACAAAGCGATGGCGCTTGGACTTGGAATGTGCTGGTGGAAAGCTCCAGGAAAGATAGTTCTGCTAGCGTAATGCTTACTTGGTTTTTACTGCATACTATTAGTATTACGGAGATAAAAGAGGATAGCCAAAATGCTGTTCAAAAGAGTTTAGAATACCTTAAAACTGTAACACGCAGAGATGGTGCTTTAGATTTTTGTCAGGGAGATACCAAAGGAATAGGAGTTTATTCACAAACATTTGATATATTACCCTTTGCTCAGGGTTATTTATTGAGAATTTTGAATAAACTAAACTAAATGAGTAAATAACTTTCAAATAGATTGCAATTTATAGCTATCTTAATGATATTTTTTTTGCATATCCAATTCTTTCTTTTATTTGATTTATTTTTCAGAGTTAATATATAAACCCCAATACGTACTTCTAATATTTAAGTTTTTACTATTGTTGTGTGTTTTAAGTTCTATGATTATTAAAAAAATTCAGGGTTTAGTATTAAAGGCTATAAAGTTATAAAAGAATTGACTGTGAAGAGATTTAGCTGGTAGTATGACTGTTTGCTAGCTCTTTTTTTATATTAAGACATGCTTTTTTGTAAATAATAAAATATGATACCAAAAATAGTTCATTACTGTTGGTTAAGCGATGATAAGTTTCCAGATAATATTCAAAAATGCATTGACTCATGGAAAAAAAATTTACCTGATTATGAGTTTGTAATTTGGGATACCAAAAGGTTTCCACTAGATAATTCTATTTGGGTTAAGCAAGCATTTGAAACTAAAAAATATGCTTTCGCTGCTGATTTTATCCGATTATATGCCGTTTATACTTACGGGGGGATTTATTTAGATGCAGATGTGGAGGTGTTAAAGAAATTTGATGATTTACTGGATTTGCCTTATTTTATAGGTACTGAGGGGGAAGGGATTATTGAAGCAGGTGTATTTGCGGCTGAGAAAAATGCCGAATGGTTAGCCGATTGTTTAGCATATTATGAAGCCAAGACATTTATTAATTTCGATGGGACTTTTAATACCACGACATTGCCTAAAATCATGATGAAACAAATTGAGCCTAAAAGGGAGTTAATAGAAATTAGTAAAGAGCAACTCTTTGAAAATAAAAGTTTATTGCTAGACAAAAAGAAATTATATCTTCTTCCCAAAGAATTTTTTTGTGCAAAAAACTTAGGGACAGGCAAGTTAGAAAATACTTCGGCGACCTATACCATTCATCATTTTGCAATGTCCTGGATTTTAAGTAAGAATAAGTTTTTACCAAATTTGAAGCGTAAGCTCATGCGTGTTTTTGGAGTAAATACAATCAGTTGGATAATTAGTGTTTTTAAATTAAAAGAAATTAAAGACGTATTACTTAAATGAAAATAATCTTTTCAACAGATCAAATTTATCTTCATGGAGGACTTGAAAATGTAATGGCACAAAAAGCAAATTATTTTTCAGAGGTTTTAAATTATGATGTATACATTCTAACGACTGAGCAAAATCAAAAACCAGCCTGTTACAGTTTGAGTCCCAATATAAAATTGATAGATATTAATATCAATTATATCCGGACTAAAAGTTATGTAACTAAAGATAATCTTAAAAAAATGTTTAGGCATTATCGGCAATGGAATCATATAATGAAAGACATTAATCCTGATGTGTTAATTGTTTGTAATCAAGCATTTGATATGTTTTGGACTCCATTTCGATTCTCTAGGGTATTAAAAATAAGAGAGTTTCACTCTTCAAGATGTTTTGAAGAAACAGTAAGAATCAAGGGTGGATTTTTTCAAAAAATAAAATTTATGATTACTGATTTTGTTGAATCTAAGTTTGATAAGTTAATACTGTTGAATAGAGATGAACAAGCTTTTTATAAGACTAAAAATACTTTAGTAATTCCAAATCCTATCGGAGATCAGCAATTAAAATCGGCTTTAGTTAATAAAAAAGCTATTGCAGCTGGTAGAATTGCAGCGGTTAAAAATTTTGAAAATCTTATCGATGTCTGGGCATTAGTCGTAAAAGAAGAAGCTGATTGGGAATTACATATTTATGGTCAAGGAGATGAGGAAATAATTAATCAATTAAAAAGCAAGATTATCAGTTTAGGACTAGAGAGGAATATAATTATACAAAATCCTACTAAGGATATTATCAAAACAATGTTAGAATATTCTATTTATATAATGACTTCTCATACAGAGTGTTTTCCTATGGTTTTGTTAGAATCATTGTCAGTTGGTTTGCCAATTGTTTCTTATGATTGCCCGACTGGGCCTCGTAACATTATTACCGATGGTAAAGATGGGATTTTAGTTGAAAATAAAAACACAAGACTTTTAGCTGATAAAATTTTATTATTGATTAGGAATGATAACAAAAGACAAGAGATGGGAATTATGGCTAAGCAAAATAGTTGCAAATTTTCGATGGATATCGTAATGCAGCAATGGCAATATTTATTTACACAATTAAAAAATATAAATTGAATACTTTAGTTCCTATAGAATTTTATGTATCAGTCTATTTTAATTTCGTACTGTGCATAGTGTTATTTACTTTTTTTAGAGCATCTTCACTATCAATTGATGCCACAAGAAATAAGGGTAGCATTCAAACTATTGAAAAATTTTTACTTATCATTACAGCTTTATACATTGGTTTAAGGCCAATAAGTTGGCGTTTTGGAGATATGCTTGTTTACAATCAATCTTTTGAGAATTATCAGCAAGGATTTCCTAGAATTCAATCTAGTGATTATATTTTCGAATCTTTTCTATACGCTTCTTCTCAAATAATGACGGTCTCCATGTTTTTTTTAGCCTGTGCTTTATTGTATGTAATACCTTTATGGGCAGCGTGTAAAAAGTGGTTCAAGGAGTACAGTTATTATGCCTTTTTAACATTAGTTGGTTCATTTTCATTTTGGTCTTATGCTACCAATGGTATTCGAAATGGTATAGCTACTTCATTATTTTTATTTGCGTTGAGTCGCGATAAAATAGTTTTTAAAGTTCTGCTTATTGTCCTGGCATTGGGTTTTCATAAGTCACTTGTTATACCCACCGCGGCCCTAGTTTTAACTTATTTTTATGCAGATGTAAAGAAGTATTTTTATGGCTGGTTAGCTTGTATTCCTTTGTCATTAGTCTCAGGAGGATTTTGGGAAGGACTTTTTGCAGGATTAATGGCCGATGACCGTGTAAGCTATTTAACAGGTACCAATGATCAAGGAGAGTTTTCTAGTACCGGTTTTCGTTGGGATTTTTTATTATACAGTGCTTTTGCCGTTTACATCGCGTATTTTTTTATTTTCAAGAAAAAATTTCAAAACACCATCTACAATCGTTTGGTTTGCGTCTACTTAGCTTCAAATGGGTTCTGGATTTTAGTTATTCGAGCTAACTTTTCCAATCGCTTTGCCTACCTCTCTTGGTTTATGATGGGGATTATCATTGTGTATCCTTTTTTGACTAAAATTCAGATTAAAAAACAACATCAAGTTTTAGCTTCTGTCTTGCTTGCCTATTTCTCTTTTACCTACTTAATGAATGTCATTTTAACTCAATAAACAAATGGATAATAATTTGATTAGTGTCATAATACCTGTGTACAATGTTTCGATATATTTGAGACAGTGTTTAGATAGTATTATCAATCAAACCTATACGCAATTAGAGATACTTTTAATAAACGATGGGTCGACAGATGATAGTCTTGAAATTTGTCAAGAATATGCATTGAAGGATAGTAGAATCAGCGTAATTTCGCAACAGAACAAGGGCCTTGCAGCAGCTAGAAATAAAGGATTAGCTTTGGCATCAGCAGAATATTTGATGTTTGTAGATAGTGATGATTGGTTGGCTCTTACTACCATTGAAACCGTTTTTCCTTTCGTTAAAGGAATTGATTTAGTATGTTTTTCATTTATTAAACAATATGAAGACAAAGCTGTGAATAGAAGTTTTGGACTTAATGGCAAATATGAAGCAGCTTTCTTGCAAAGAAGAATAACGGGACCACTTAAAGAAGAATTAAGTGATCCAAGTCATTTGGAGACTTTAGTAACTGCTTGGGGTAAAATTTATAAAACAGCTATTATTAGAGAAAATAGTATTAGCGCAAAAAACATAAAAGATATTGGAGCCTGGGAGGATGGTTTATTCAATTGGGAATATTTAAATTATTGCAAGTCAGTTTATATTCTCGATGAGCCCTTTTATAACTATCGTAAATTTAATCCCACTTCGATGACTTCTAATTATAAGGTTGATTTTTTAAATAAAACCATTCATCTTTTTGATCTGATGACAGCTAATTTGGATTCAAATCAGAAAAACGAAGCGTTTTATGAGGCTTTCAATAATAGAATTTGCTTGAGTGTCATAGGTCAGGGAGTAATCGAGACTTACAATAAATCATCACTTTTAAACAAAATAAAAAACATAAAAAAGATTCTCAATTCGAGATATCATAAAACGGCCTTCTTTCACCTTAGTTTAAAGTATTTTCCGCTTCATTGGAAACTATTTTTCTTTTTTGCTAAATATAATATGCCTTTGCCTTTGTTTTTGATGCTGATGGCAATTAAAAAAATGATAAAAAAATAATTCTATGCAAGAGCCCATTCGTGTGTTGCAGCTTTTTACAATCTTAAATCGTGGTGGTGCCGAAACCAACGTAATGAATTATTATAGAAAACTAGATCGTACTAAGTTTCAGTTTGATTTTGCTGTACACAGGCAAGAAAAAGGAGCTTATGATGATGAAGTAATTTCATTAGGTGGCAAAATTTTTCGGTTTTCAGCATTAGGATTAAATACGATAAAAACATACCAGTCTGAAATCACTCAGTTTTTTAATAACAACAGCTACTTGATCATTCATGGACAATGCTCAGAATTAGGCTATTTTTTTTACAAAGAAGCACACAGGCGCGGTGTTCCAGTTATTATTGCTCATGGACATAATGCCAATCCTAAATGGGATTTAAAATCGCCTTTTAGATGGTGGCTCAAAAAAAGTATGAAGCCTTATGTTAATGCCTTTTTTACTTGTGGTGATGAAGCTAGTATTTGGCTTTTTGGTAAGAAAAATGCAGCGAAGGCGTTTACAATGACTAATGCTGTCGCTGCGGACTCGTTCGCTTACAATCAAGAGAAAGCTATAGAAACGCGAGAAAAATTAAAAGCATCCCAAACTAAAAACTTCATTCATGTAGGTCGTTTTAATGTTCAAAAAAATCATGAGTTTTTAATAGCCATTTTTAAAGAACTTCTACAGCTTGATGCCAATCAAAGATTGTTTTTGGTAGGTGACGGAGAATTGATGTCAAATGTTCAAGAACAAGTAGCCTCTATGGGAATCGAGCAGCAAGTAGTGTTTTTGGGGGTGAGAGATGATGTAAATCAGCTGCTTCAAGGTATGGATATTTTTCTTTTTCCTTCATTATTTGAAGGTTTACCCGTCTCTCTAGTTGAGGCACAAGCCTCAGGTATTTATTCGGTAATCTCTGATGGTATTCCAAAAGAAGCTATTTTAATTCCAGAGCAGGTTACCGTTATTTCTTTAAAAGAATCCGCTACTGCATGGGCCAATAAAATTCATGATTTAAAACAACTCCAGAAAATAGATGTTTCATCTTTGATTGTTGCGAAGGGATATGATATTGCTAATAATGTGAAGACTTTGGAAGCTAAATATACCGCACTTTTACAAAAAACAAAATGACAAAATTAACCGTTTTTACTCCTGCTTACAATCGAGCGCATTTACTACCACGATTATACAATAGTTTGTGTGAGCAAACCAATACAAATTTTGATTGGTTGATTGTTGATGATGGTTCTGTTGATGGTACAGCAGCATTGGTGTCAGCATGGATAAAAGAGCAGAAAATAGCAATTCGTTATATTTATCAAAATAATCAAGGCATGCATGGGGCACACAATACCGCTTATAAGAACATAACTGCCGAGTTAAATACATGCATCGACTCAGATGATTTTATGCCAAATAATGCAGTAGAACTTATTCTAGCAAAATGGGAAACTACTAATGATGATAAAATTGCGGGTCTTATCGGTTTGGATGCCGTTCCTACCGGACAAATTATTGGTTCTAAGTTTAATACTGAGTATACTACACTTGAAGATTTTTATCTAAATGGAGGGACGGGAGATAAAAAATTAGTGTATCGTACAGCTATTATTAATCTCTATCCTGATTATCCAGTGTTTGAAGGTGAAAAATACGTTGGACTTGGTACCAAATATTTGTTTATCGACAAAGAATACCAATTAGCAACTCTAAATGAAGTATTAGTAATTGTCGAATATCAGGAAACGGGTTCTAGTAATACCATGTTTGCTCAGTACTTAAAATATCCCAAGGGGTTTATCTACAACCGTATCACTACGATGAAGTACTCTAAATCTACTAAACGTAAGTTTATAGAGGCCGTACATTATATTTCTAGTTGTATTATTTTGAAGAAAAGAAATTTTTTGAAAGATTCGCCAGAAAAAGTATTGACACTAATGGCTATTCCTTTCGGATTTATGCTTTATCTATTAATTCAATATAAAGTAAGATTTCAATAGCTTTGACAAAAATAATTCGAACATCTACAATCTCCTTATCGCTAGACTTTTTACTGAAAGGACAATTGGCTTTTTTGCAACAGCAGTATGAAGTTGTGGCTGTTTCTGGTGAGGACGATCACCTGAGAACGGTTGCTAAAAGGGAACAGGTACGAACGGTCAATATTCCAATGCAGCGTAATATCAGTCCGATCCAAGATTTGGTTTCTTTGTGGCAATTGTATGTTTTGTTCATAAAAGAAAAACCACAAATAGTACATTCTATTACGCCAAAAGCAGGGTTGTTATCTATGCTAGCCGCAAAACTAGCGGGTGTGCCGGTCAGAATGCACACCTTTACGGGGCTTATTTTCCCAACTAAAAAAGGGTTTTTACAGCAGCTTTTAATCGCAATGGATCGGTTACTATGTTCGGCTGCCACAAATATTTATCCTGAAGGTTTGGGAGTTAAAAATGATTTGCTGGCATATAATATTACTAATAAACCGTTGAAAATACTAGCCAATGGTAATGTGAATGGTATTGATACAGCATATTTTACAAAAGAGCAAGTTTCAAATACAGAGCAGGAAGCATTGCGAAACGAGCTTGGAATTTGTAAAAATGATTTTGTTTTTATTTTTGTGGGTCGTTTAGTGGGCGATAAGGGTATTAATGAATTAGTTCTTGCTTTTTCGCAACTCAATGTCAGTTCGAGCGAAGTCGAGAACACTTCAACTAGAGGAGAACTAAAGCTATTGCTTGTTGGGCCATTAGAATCCCAGCTAGATCCTTTGCAGCCTGAAACGCTACAAACGATGGCGAAAAATAAAAATATTATCTCCGTGGGTTTTCAATTAGAGGTGCGTTGCTACTATGCTATTGCCAATGCTTTAGTATTTCCTAGTTATCGCGAAGGTTTTCCGAATGTGGTTTTGCAAGCTGGAGCAATGGGTTTACCGTCTATCGTTACGGACATTAATGGCAGTAATGAAATTATAGTAAACGGAAAAAACGGGCTTATAGTTCCAGTAAAAGATGAAGTTGCCATTTGCGAGGCAATGCAAAAAATAGTTGAGGATAGTAATTTGTACACTGAATTAAAAAGGAATAGTCGTGAAATGATAGTTTCCCGTTACGAACAGCAACTGGTTTGGGATGCAATCGCAATGGAATATAAAATCGCAATGAAAAATGTATAAATCTTTTTTTAAACGAATACTAGATGTAATTCTTGCACTGACAGGATTCCTTTTGCTAAGCCCTTTGTTTTTGATAATTACGATAGGTTTATTTGTAGCTAATCAAGGGAAACCGTTTTTTTTTCAGTTGCGTCCTGGGAAAAGAGGGATTATTTTTAAAATCATTAAGTTCAAAACGATGAATGATAAAACGGACAGTCACGGAAATTTGCTTTCTGATGCAGCCCGTTTAACCAAAATTGGTAGTTTTGTACGCAAGACTTCCTTAGATGAGATTCCGCAATTAGTAAATGTAATAAAAGGAGATATGAGTTTGATAGGGCCTCGTCCTTTATTAGTGCAGTACTTGCATCTCTATTCAGAAACTCAAAAAAGGCGTCATGATGTAAAACCTGGAATAACGGGTTGGGCTCAAGTTAATGGCCGTAATGCGATTAGTTGGGACAAAAAGTTTGAGTTGGATGTGTGGTATGTAGATCATATTTCGTTTCTTTTGGATATGAAAATTATATTTAAAACGATTTTAAAAGTGATAAAAAGTGAAGGGATAACGGCAGCAGATGCTGCTACAATTGAGCCGTTCAATGGACAGTAGTATTTATTTATACGGCGCTAGTGGGCATTGTAAAGTGGTTATCGATATTTTGCAGGAAAATGATCAAAATATCGGCGCAATCATTGATGATGATCCTGCTAAAAGAGAGCTTTTAGGGATCGCCGTTCTGCATTCTTCCGATTTAATTGCTAGCGGTTCGCAAAAAATGATAATTGCTATTGGTGATAACGCGATACGCAAAAATATAGTAGAAAGAATGAGTCTACGTTTTTGTACTGCAATACATCCCTCAGCTGTTATTTCTCGCTACGCGGTCATAGAGGAAGGAACAGTTGTTATGTCGAGTGCTGTTATTAATGCCAGCGCTACTATTGGTAAACATTGCATTATCAACACCGCTGCTATCATAGAACATGACTGCCAGCTTGCTGACTTTGTTCATATTTCTCCAAATGTTACACTAAGCGGAGCAGTTGTTGTAAAAGAAGGTGCACACATAGGTGTAGGTGCTTGTGTTATTCAAGGAATTACAATTGGTAAATGGGCTACAATTGGAGCAGGTGCTGTAATACTAAGGGACGTTCCTGATTATGCTACAGTGGTGGGCAATCCGGGACGAATTATAAAAAATAAAAGAAATGAGTAACTCAAAAATATGGCTCTCTTCACCGCATATGGGAGGAAGTGAGCAAAAGTTTGTTCAAGAAGCATTCGATACCAATTGGGTGGCTCCTTTAGGACCTAATGTAAACGGACTGGAAAAGGATTTAGAGAATTATTTAGGCAGTGATTGCCATGTAGGTGCTTTAAGCTCCGGTACCGCAGCCATACATTTAGGGCTTGTGTTATTAGGAGTACAAAGTGGTGATGAGGTGATTTGTCAAAGTATGACCTTTAGCGCTTCAGCGAATCCTATTTTATATTTGGGTGCTACTCCTATTTTTATAGATAGTGAAATAGATACCTGGAATTTATGTCCTATTGCATTAGAAGAAGCCATTCAAGATCGAATTTTAAAAGGCAAAAAGCCCAAAGCAATTATCGCGGTTCATTTGTACGGTATGCCTTATCAAGTAGAAGCCGTGCGTGCCATCGCAAACAAATATGACATTCCTATTTTAGAGGATAGTGCAGAGGCTTTAGGAAGTACTTATAAGGGACAAAAATGTGGGACTTTTGGTGATATTGGTGTTTTATCTTTTAATGGTAACAAGATTATAACTACTTCAGGGGGAGGAGCCATTGTAAGTCCAAACAAAGCAGTAAAGGACAAAGCTATTTTTCTAGCTACCCAAGCTAGAGATAATGCTCCCCACTACGAACATTCCGAGGTAGGATATAATTACAGAATGAGCAATATATGTGCAGGTATTGGTCGCGGTCAAATGGAAGTACTAGATAAACATATTGACCTGCGCAGGGAAATGCATGCTTTTTACAAAGAATTATTCCATGATTATGACGGGATCAACGTTTTTAATCCCATTAACGATCACTATTATTCTAATCATTGGTTGACGGCTATTTTAATAGATCCAGAAAAAAACAACGGACTTACCGCTGAAGTAATTCGTCTAGCTTTAGAAAAATACAATATTGAGTCGAGACCTTTATGGAAACCCATGCATTTACAACCTGTTTTTAAGAAGTATCCCTACTATGGTGGTACTGTTGCTGAAACACTTTTTAACATAGGTTTATGCCTCCCTTCAGGATCTAATCTCTCAGATAATGATCGCGAAAGAATAAAAAAGGCTTTCATAACTATCATTACTTAAAATAGAGGGGCTACATTCTTACTTAGAAATTTATTTTTAGTGAAATGCAGGTAAAACTATTTCAACTAGTAGTCAGCAAAAAATGAGATCACTTACTAAAAAAATAACTACAATTAAGGAGTTAATACCTATATTTGCGCGACGTTAGCCAATCAGTAGTGAAAAACACTAGTGTTTTAATGTCCAATAAAACTTTAGGAAAACAGATAACAGGTCTTCAATAAACAATACAATTATTCTATGAAATATTTATTCTTATCAAAAAAATCCTTGGTACTTTTTTTGATTCCTTTTATTTTTTCTTGTACTCCGAAGAAAGATATTTTGTACTATCAAAACATTGAAACGATGGCTCAAGAAAAGTTGAATTCTTATGAAATAAGAATTCAGCCGGATGATTTGCTCAAAATAAATATTTCTGCTGAAGATCCAACAATTACAGCTCCTTTTAACTTGAATCCTTCCAACGTTGGTGCAACAGGGGGAGGGTCAGCTAGCAGTAGTTCTGTGGTTACTGATTATCTAGTAGATGCTGATGGTTACATTGATTTTCCAGAATTAGGGAGATTGAAATTAAGTGGTCTGACACGTTCTGAGGTTTTAGCCCTTTTCAAAAAGAAAATTTCCGCTTATATTAAAAACCCAATCATTACCATTCGTCTAGAAAATTTTAAGGTGGTAGTGCAAGGTGAAGTTGGTGGTGCAGGCGTTCTTCAAGTGAGTTCAGATCGCTTTACTCTGATCGAAGCTTTAACAATGGCAGGTGATTTAAAACCAACATCTAGAAGGGATAATATTTTAGTGATTCGTGATATTGATGGTGTAAAGTCTTACCATAGGGTCGATGTTACCAAGGCTGATTTTATTAATTCACCATACTATTATATGGCTCAGAATGATGTGGTTTATGTGGAGCCTAAATACCGCACGATAAGTCCAGATGTCACATTGGTAACCACTTTTACCTCGTTGGCACTCACCCTACTGTCCTTTATTTTGATATTTACACGATAATTATATGGAAAAGAGTAATTTGACCGAAGAGTTTGAACAAGAATTTGACTTCAAGGCAGAAATAGGTAAATATACAATACATTGGAAATGGTTTGTTCTCAGTGTCCTAATAGCGCTTTGTTTTGCTTATTTCAAAGTGAGGTACTTTGTGCCTGTTTACAGCGCATCAGCAACAATATTAATGAAAGACACTAAAAAAGGAGGGAGGCTCTCAGAGGCTGCTGCTTTTTCCGATCTAGGTATTAATAGCGGTGCAAGGAATGTCGATGATGAAATTGAAATCATGCGTTCACGAACCTTACTAGAGGAAGTAGTTAAAAGACTTAATTTTAACATTTCGGTGATAGCAAAGGGAAACGTATTGGAAAAAGAACTTTTTTCAGATTCTCCTGTCAAAATTCAATTTATCAATCAAGTTCCTGGATTTGATCAGCAGTATATGGTTTTTAATTTTTCTGAACTTTCGTCGGGACTGTTTACGCTTACGAACACGGAAGGTGTAATAGTATCAAAAGGGAAGTCTTTTAAATATGGGCAAAACATAAAAACGAAGTACGGTGATTTGATTATCACAAAGGTTAGTAATGTAACTATGTCTATTGATAATGCATTGACAATCGTTGTGAGTCCTGTGCAAAGCGTTGCTGGAAGTTTTAGAGGCCGATTGAGCATAGCACCTTTATCAAAGGGAAGTAGTGTTATAGTATTAAGTTTAGTTGATCAAGTAGAGCAAAAATCGGTGGTCTTCATAGATGAATTAGTGCAAACGTATAATGAAAATGCTGTTAGTGACAAGGAATTTATTTCAAAGAATACTTCTGTTTTTGTTTCTAACAGATTGCAATTAATTAACAAAGAACTGGAAGGAGTTGAGAAAGATGTTGAAAATTTTAAAGTAAGTAACAAATTAACAGATATAGAATCTGAGGGAGAACGATATGTTACTGGATCAACTGAATTTACGAGTAAAGGAATTGACCTTCAAGTGCAATTGAATATACTAAATTCTGTACTAGAGTACGTGAAAAAGAGTACAAATGAGAATTCATTACCAGCTAATCTTTTTTCGGATGTTTCTGGGGACGCTTCTTCATTGATTGGGACGTACAATTCGATGATCATAGATAGGAACCGAATGTTGAAATCGGCAACTACTTCTAACCCAACCTTAGTTAAATTAGATCAGCAAATTACCAGTTTAAGGCAAACATTACTTAATAGCTTAGAAAAAAGTCGTTCGGTTTTAAAAATCCAACAAAGAAATATTGAGCAAAACGAAAATTTGTTTAACAGCAAAATCCAAAAGATACCTTCTCAAGAACGTCAATTTAGAGTAATTGAGCGTCAACAAAAAGTGAAAGAAGAATTGTATTTATATTTACTGCAAAAAAGGGAAGAGACTGCTTTAGCGCTATCTTCAACGGAGCCCAACGCAAAGGTAATTGATGCTGCTCTGTCGACAGGTCCAGTCTCTACTAAACCAAGTATATTTTATCTAGGAGCTTTATTGATTGGGTTATTGATTCCTGCTGGAATTATATTTTTATTAGACTTTTTAGATACAAAAATAAAAAGTAGACTGGACCTAGAAGGAAAAACAGTAATCCCGTTTATTGGTGATGTCCCTACTTCTGAAACGCCAAATCAAATTATCCAGTCAGAGAGTAGAACAAGTTCGGCTGAAGCATTAAGAATTATAAGAACTAACTTAGAATTTATGCTAACTAAAGTGCCGGAAGGCATTGCTAAAACTATTTTTCTAACCTCTACGTTCCCTAAGGAAGGAAAAACATTTGTGTCTGTAAATTTAGCAGCCACTTTTGCTTTATCAGGAAAAAAAGTTTTGTTGATTGGTATGGATATCAGAAATCCAAAGCTGGATGAATATGTTACCTTGCCAGAGCGCGGATTTACGAATTATCTGTCGTCTAATGATCTGAAAATAGAGGATCTTATTGTTAAATATGAAGGATATGAAAATTTTCATATTTTACCTGCCGGGGTTATTCCGCCTAATCCAGCAGAGCTATTGATGAACAAAAAAGTAGACTCTTTATTCGAAAAATTGAAAAAAGAGTACGATTATATTATTGTAGATACAGCCCCAGTAAGTCTAGTGACCGATACGTTGCTAATTGCTAAAAATGCAGACACCTTTATATACGTTGCGAGAGCCAATTTCTTAGAAAAGAAAATGCTAGACATACCTAATGGTTTATATAAAGAAAACAAATTACCAAATATGTGTATCTTACTTAATGATACTGATTCTACTAAGGGTTATGGCTATGGTTATGGGTACGGTATGAACGTTGGAAATGAACCATGGTACAAGAGTATATTTAAAAAGAAATAATTTATTTGTTTATCCACTATTGTGTTAGTATTTAGTAAATTAAAAGTAAAGAATGATATTTGAAAAAACAGCTATAGCAGATCTTATTGTAGTAGAACCCTCAGTCTATAAAGATGATCGGGGTTATTTTTTTGAAGCTTTTAATAAGGGGCAGTTTGAAAAAAATGGTTTGCACTATGATTTCATTCAAGATAATCAATCATTCTCAAAACGTGGCGTAATTAGAGGCTTGCATTTTCAAATCGGAAGCTATGCTCAAACCAAGTTAGTACGTGTACTAGAAGGCGAAATCCTAGATGTAGCCGTAGATTTACGTGCTGACTCTGCAACGTACGGGCAGCACTTTAGTATCGTGCTAAGTGCCGAAAATAAAAGACAATTACTAGTACCCGCTGGTTTCGCCCATGGATTTTCTGTTTTAAGTGAATCGGCTTCTGTTTTATATAAAGTAGACCAATTGTATCACAAAGATAGTGAACGAGGGATACGGTACGATGACCCTACACTTAATATCGATTGGCAGGTCGATTCAGATGAGATTGTTGTGTCTGAAAAGGATTTAATTTTACCTTATTTATAATTCTAATGCTGAAATTTGAATTCTAGCTTAAAAAACAATTTTCCCAAAAGGTATTTTAAATAATGAAAAAAATAGTAGTAAGTGGTGCAAATGGTCAACTAGGATCTGAATTAAGAGAATTATCAGTATGTTATCCTAATTATGAATGGTTCTTTGCAGATCGAACGCAGCTTAGTTTAGATAATTTAGTGGGACTAGAAGCACAATTACAATTGTTAAAGCCCGATATTCTATTTAATTGTGCCGCATACACAGCAGTAGATAAAGCTGAAAAGGAGCAAGATCTTGCTAATACGATCAATAATTTAGCTGTTGCTGCTTTAGCTAAGTACGCTCATGCAAATGACGTTTCATTTATTCATGTTTCTACTGATTACGTATTTGATGGTAGTCAAGATAAACCGCTGTTAGAAGATGAGCCTACTGCCCCAATTAATGTATATGGGCATACTAAATTAGCAGGGGAGAAGGCTGCAATGTACCATAATCCTGATACTATTATTATTAGGACATCATGGGTTTATTCAGAATTTGGAAATAACTTTGTAAAAACAATGATGCGGTTAATGGCGGAACGTGAGCAAATTAGTGTAGTCGATGATCAATTTGGTAGTCCGACTTATGCTGCTGATTTGGCCGATGTAATGATGAAAGTAGTTGAACTTCCATCTTGGAAACCAGGTGTCTATCATTATTCTAATGAAGGGAGAGTGAGTTGGTTTGAGTTTGCTAAAGCGATTCAGTTGATTGGTGGTTTTGAGTGTCAAATAAATGGAATTGCTACATTGAATTATCCCACACCCGCTGCAAGACCTTCGTTCTCGCTCTTAAATAAAAGTAAAATAAAAACTACTTTTAATATAGAAATCCCAAACTACGTCACTAGTTTACAAAAATGTATGAGTAAGTTAAGGAGTAGATAGTATTAGTTTCTTATTTCAAACTAAGATATAATCACGATTTAAAATATGCAGTAAATTACTTTTACGCTTCAAAATATAAAAATATTTAAATGTTTTTTTAAATGAAAAAAATTATCATAACGGGAGGTGCTGGATTTATTGGATCACACGTTGTCAGACGTTTTGTCAACAATTATCCAGATTACCAGATATTCAATTTAGACGCTTTGACCTATGCTGGAAACCTAGAAAATATTGCTGATATCGAGCAAGCACCTAATTATACTTTCATTAAGGGAGATATTGTAGATGCTGCTTTTATAGATGCCTTATTTTTAGAGCATCAGTTTGAAGGAGTGGTCCACCTAGCAGCTGAATCGCACGTAGACCGTTCGATCACTGATCCGCTAGCTTTTGTAAAAACAAATGTAATTGGTACGATGAACTTATTAAACGCCGCCAAAATGATTTGGAAAGAGAATATGGAGGGTAAGCGTTTTTATCATATTAGTACAGATGAGGTGTATGGTAGTTTAGGAGCAGAAGGCTTGTTTACCGAGACCACAGCTTACGATCCTAATTCGCCTTACTCTGCCTCTAAAGCAAGTTCAGATCATTTTGTTAGAGCCTATGGAGAAACCTATGGTTTGCCGTACGTATTAACAAATTGTTCTAATAATTACGGGCCTTTTCATTTTCCCGAGAAATTAATTCCCTTATTTATTAATAATATCATACAAAATAAACCTTTACCTGTTTACGGAGATGGGAAATATACCCGCGATTGGCTGTTTGTAGAAGACCATGCCGTTGCTATTGATTTGGTTTTTCACGAAGGAATCAATCATGATACTTATAACATTGGTGGTTTCAATGAATGGCAGAATATCGATTTGGTTAAGTTGCTTTGTAAGATCATGGATGAGAAATTGGGCCGCGCAGAAGGAGTATCTGAAAAATTAATAGCGTATGTTAAAGATCGCCCAGGACATGACTTGCGGTACGCCATTGATGCTAGTAAAATAAATACAGAATTAGGTTGGAAGCCATCTGTTACTTTTGAGCAAGGATTAGAGAAAACCGTCAATTGGTATTTAGATAATCAAACATGGCTCAGTAATATTACATCCGGAGCCTATGCAACGTACTACGAAAAGCAGTATATGTGATGAGTGAGAAGTGAATGGTGAGAAGTGAGAAGTGAGTTGTTAGAAGTGAATGGTGAGAAGTTGATAGTTAGAAGTGATTAGTATCTTGTGATTTGAAAATTGATTAGTATGAAGAAGGGTTAGGGGGCAAATGGTAATTATTGAAATTAAGATATTTATAGTAACCTATTTAGCAGTAAATCAATTACAATTGTTTTGGGGGTAAAAATGCGTAACATTTTCGAGATAAACAAGCGGATGAAATTCACTAAAGAATAAATCATAAAGATTTAGCTGTATGGAAAGAATCTATGTTACTTGCAGAAAATATTTATGAACTAGCAAAACATTTTTCCTCGGATGAAAAATACGGATTATTTAGTCAGATTAAAAGAGCACTAGTATCCATTCCTAGTACTATTGCTGAAGGAGCAGCTAGAAAAGACGACAAAGAATTTGTATAATATTTATACATTGCCATGGGCTCAATTTCTGAAATACAAACACAGCTTATACTTGCAGAGCGATTTCATTTTATAGATTCAATTTAAGTTTATCTACTATAAATTGAAAAAATTAAAAAAATGCTTTTTAGACTAATACGATATATAAATAGTAAATAAAAATTGATTCGAAGCGCGCAATTCGCATCACAATCACGAAATAAAACATGAAAGGAATTATATTAGCCGGAGGTTCAGGAACACGTTTGCATCCATTGACGCTAGCCATGAGTAAGCAAATGATGCCAGTATACGATAAGCCTATGATTTATTACCCACTGTCGACACTTATGACTGCGGGTATTAATGAAATTTTAATTATTTCGACTCCACATGATCTGCCTAATTTCAAAAAACTTTTGGGAGACGGTACTAATCTCGGTTGCACTTTTAGTTATGCTGAGCAAGCGATTCCAAACGGACTCGCACAAGCATTTGTTATCGGTGCTGATTTTATAGGACAAGATAGTGTAGCTTTAGTCCTTGGAGATAATATTTTCTTTGGTTCGAATATGGATGAGTTATTACAATCCAATACGAATCCAGAGGGAGGTGTTGTTTTTGCATACCACGTATCGGATCCAGAAAGATACGGTGTGGTAGAATTTGATCAAGACTTGAATGCAGTATCTATTGAAGAAAAACCAGTAGCGCCTAAATCAAATTTTGCGGTACCTGGGTTATATTTTTATGATAATTCTGTAGTTTCCATCGCAAAAAACATCAAACCAAGTGCCAGGGGGGAATACGAGATCACTGATGTTAATAAAGCCTATTTAGAACAAAGGAAATTAAAGGTTGGTATACTTAGTCGTGGAACAGCTTGGTTAGATACGGGAACATTTAATAGTCTTATGCAAGCAGGACAATTCGTGCAAGTGATTGAAGAACGACAAGGTTTAAAAGTAGGTTGCATCGAAGAGATCGCTTGGCGACAAGGTTTTATTACTGACGAACAATTAAAACAATTAGCTGAGCCGCTTAGAAAGTCTGGTTACGGCGAATATTTATTAGGATTGCTTAAATTTAGCTTGTAGTCTATATAACTAAAGGTTTTATTAATGGTATAGCTTGAAAGATGCTGGTTTTAAACTATTAAAATTTAATTAGCTTTGTTTTTTCTAGCTTTGAGTGTCTAGAACTTATTACAGATTTGTAGTTGGTCCTACATTCGTTGTTAATAATAAAGGTTGTTTTTTAACAAGAATTTAAGAAATTTAGTTTAATATTGCATTCATTAAATTTTTTTATACTTCAATTACTACTTTTTGTTTCAGTTGAAAAAATAGAATTGGTTTTGAGATACGTTTCTGATCTGTTAGTTGCACTACGCTCAATCATGGTAGTGGTAGAATTTTATCTCTGCTTTTTGGTGTTAAAAGGAAGGGTTGACGGTCAGGGTAGTAGTCAATTAGATTTTTTAAATTTTACAATAAAAACATAAGATGGGCCTAAGAACATTTACTTCTCAATTTTTTTCTCACGAAAATTTAAGATTTAATATTCGGAATCTAAGCTATTTACCGCGTTGGATAATCGTCCTTTTCGATATGTCGGTACTCGTTTTAGCTTTTTTTGGTACCTATATTATCTTTCAGGGTACTGGCTTAGACTATATTATAACCAATAGAAGTTTCACCTTTGTTTCTATTTTATTTGGTGTTAACGTTTTCTTTTTTTGGCTTTTTAGAACCTATTCAGGGATTATAAGGCACTCGTCATACATCGATGCTTTAAAATTGTTGTTTTCTCAAATAGGAGTTCTCATAACGTTTGTTCTGCTTAACTTTGGTCATCAAATTATGTTTGGGACTAAAATATTTTTAAATACAGCATTGTTTATAAACATGGTGCTTGCTTTTTGTGGTTTGTTCCTTTATCGAGTAGCCGTAAAGCAGGTTTTTGAGTATTATTTTGCCGAAAAAAGTAATATTAATTTAACCAGAATGATCATTTTTGGAACAGATGCTAATGCTATTTCTGTTGCTAAAGCACTTAAGTTAGAGGTGCCTAGTCGTTTTAAAATCGTAGCTTTTGTTGATAAAAACAATCAAAACGGATCGAAGCGAATGCTAGATTTACCTATTCTAACTCAAAAGAAAAAGCTACCCACTATCATGCGCTCTATTGGTGCTGAAGGTGTAATTATTGCTGATAAAAGTTTGTCTAAAGAAGAGCGATTAGTAATTGTTGAACAATGTTTAGAGTTCAATTATAAAGTCTACATTGTTCCTCTAATTACCGACTGGGAAAATCAAAAAGAGATTTCTCAAAAGGTAAAGAAATTACAAATTGAAGATTTACTCGAACGAAAACCAATTGTTTTAGATAGTAAGTCGATTTCTAAGCAGCTCAAAGATAAAACGATATTAGTCACTGGTGCGGCTGGTTCAATAGGTAGTGAGATCGTTAGACAGGTATTGCTTTTTAATCCCAAAAGAATCATTGTTTTAGACCAAGCAGAAACACCCTTGCATCATTTGTTTTTAGAATTGAATGCTTCTGAAACTAAAACGAAAATGAAGTTTGTTGTAGCCGACATAAGAAATGTAGAGGCAATGGATCATGTTTTTAAAGTGCATCAGCCTCAAGTGGTATTTCATGCAGCAGCTTACAAGCATGTTCCTTTAATGGAGGAAAATCCATCTCAAGCGATCTTAACAAATATTCAAGGTACTAAAAATATTGCTGACTTGTCCTGTCATTATAAGGTCAAGAAATTTGTTATGGTCTCTACAGATAAAGCGGTTAACCCAAGTAATGTGATGGGAGCTAGTAAAAGAATCGCAGAGAAATACGTTCAATCCTTGCATCTAATTAGTTCCAATAATAAGGACGGTCATAATACAAAATTCATCACTACTCGTTTCGGAAACGTTTTGGGTTCGAATGGTTCTGTTGTACCCTTGTTTACCAAGCAAATTGCCGCTGGTGGCCCCATCACGATTACGCATCCCGATATTATTAGGTATTTCATGACCATTCAGGAGGCGTGCCAACTTGTTTTAGAGGCAGGTGTTATGGGTAAAGGAGGCGAAATATATATATTTGACATGGGGAAACCAGTTAAAATTATCGATCTCGCTCTTAAAATGATCAAATTAGCTGGGTTTCTGCCGGAAGTAGATATTAAGATTAAAGTAGTGGGTTTGCGACCGGGAGAAAAATTATATGAAGAATTACTAAATGATACTTCAAAAACGAAACCTACTTACCACGAGAAAATCATGATTGCTGAGGAGATTGTCGAGGAATATCTAAATCTACATTGTGATATCGAAAAGCTTTTGCAATCTGCAGCGCACTACAATAATGAGGATACGGTTAGGATTATGAAAAGGATTGTGCCGGAATTCAAAAGTATGAATTCTAGTTATGAGTTATTAGATAAAGTACAAAGTTCATAAAATGCAACCTCTACCTTCAGAATAAAATCTATTCTTTAAAAAACTGATTATTGCTTATTATTTCTTTTAAAGGTAAAGTATCTTTTATACTAACCTTTTGACTAAATGCGGTGATATGATTGTCATGATGAACATCAGATCCAACATAATCATATAAGCCTTGTGATAATAGCTTTTCGGCTGTTTTATTAATTAGAGCTCCATAATAGCCTACAACTGATAGCAGATTTAGCTGAAACAAACATCCTGCTCTTTTAAGTTTTTTGTATTCGTCAAAATTATTTTGATAAAACAAATAACGCTCTGGGTGTGCTAAAATAGGAGTATAACCAGCAACCTGCAAGTCAAAAAGTATCGTGTACAACTGTATAGGAGCGTTGATGTAGGACATCTCAACCAATACATAGTTGTCTTTTAGTGTTAACAGATTTTTGGATTGAAAAAGACGAACAAACTGGTCATCCATTAGGTATTCTGCAGCTGCCTTAAATGGAATCAGTATGTTTTCGGTCTCTAAATTGGATTTGGTAATTGTCGAAAGCGCTTCAATATCTTCCTGACTGTTATCCCACACGTGTTGTATAATATGAGGAGTCGTGATAATTTGGGTTACCCCAAAACTTTGTAAGGCTTTGGTGAGTCTAAGACTATCCGCAAATGTTCTGGCGCCATCATCAATACCAGGCAACAAATGCGAATGTATGTCTACGTGATTATCAGGAATCAAATCCTTTAAAACTGATTTATTTTTAGAAAAGAAAAGCACAAATTACATTTTAAAGTTAGCCTACAAAGTAAGGGAATATTTGTGAGTTAATTCATTTTTACTTCATTTTAGCGTTGTTCCATTTGCCTTTTTTAGTGGTAAATGGAACGATGCTTTTTTTTGCTGGTTTGAAACGTTCTAATTGTAGGGTCTATTGCTGTCTTTCTGTTTCTATTCCGTTTATTTTGGATACTAGTTTTGGGGAGATAATGAGATGGTATTCCAAGAAATTTGCTAGTTTAATTTTTAGGAAGCGTATAGTTTAGTATCACTTTTTTAGATGCGTCGTTACCGTCTGCTCATGCGAATTTACTAGTTTAGAAATTTACTGTTTTTATAAGATGTAATTGTTACGTCATTTCTTTTTGGATAATCAAATTAGATGCATTTTTACATAAAAAAATCGCAGTTCAAAACGCAGTGTAAGGGCTTTTATCATAAATTAACTTAATTTGTTTGTAAGTAAAAAACTAAAAGCACAAAATTTTAAAATAGTATCCCCCGATTGTTCTTTTTTGTGATTCAATTCATTTTCTTATTTGCTACTTTTTTGTGTTTCAATAAATTTATAGATTGCTAATTATCAGTTTAGTGGAGGTTGTCTGTTTCACTGATTTCAGTTGAATTGATATAGGTGCAAATTGCATCAAACGATCAAGCCAGATGGCAGCTAAAAAAGGTATCTTCTTAAAAGGCCTTTTTACCTTTAAATTATTATATTTGGCTTCGGCCTCGCTTCCTTTGGGAGGTAGAGGGCGTGAGCATTGGTACTCGGTGTGAACGTAAACGTCACAAGCTAACTTATTACGAAAGAATTTTCTTTTTTTCCTTCCCATAATGAAACAATTCCAAGATAAAAACACCGATTGGCTGTTTGAAATCACTCCTAAAAACAACTTTTTTTCATTGAATTTTAAAGAGGTCTGGCAGTACCGTGACTTACTTACGCTGTTTGTAAAGCGAGACGTAGTAACGGCCTACAAGCAAACAGTTTTAGGACCATTATGGTATTTAATTCAACCTTTGTTTACCTCCATTACTTTTACCATCATTTTTAATAATTTGGCTGGTATTAATACAGGGGCAGTTCCTCCGTTTTTATTTAACCTGGCAGGCATTACGATTTGGAATTATTTCACGGCTTGTCTCACGGGAACTTCCAATACTTTTGGTGCTAATGCAGGTATATTTGGTAAAGTATATTTTCCTAGAATCATTGTTCCGCTATCGATTGTAGTCTCTAATTTGCTGAAATTCGGAATTCAATTTTTTATTTTTATAGCCTTCTATCTCTACTTTTATTTTCAAGGAGCCCAAATCAGTTTCAATAATTGGAGCTTACTGTTTCCTGTTTTAATTGTTTTAATGGGAATACTTGGGTTAGGTTTAGGAATGATAATATCATCACTAGTTACTAAATACAGAGACTTTAGTTATTTGATTAGTTTCGGAGTACAGCTCTTAATGTATGTTTCGGCAGTGGTTTATCCAATCGCTTTGGTCCAAGAAAAAATGCCAGAATATGCGTGGTTAGTGCAATACAATCCGCTGGCATATATAATTGAAAGTACCCGCTATATGCTATTGAATGTAGGTGAAATTTCATTGCAAGGATTGGTTTACACGGTAGTAGTGGCGATCGTTTTATTTTTAGTAGGCGTACTGCTTTTTAACAAAACAGAAAAAAGTTTTATTGATACCGTATAGATGAAAGACATTATTTTAAAGGCTGAAAACATCTCCAAGCAATACCGCCTAGGTCAAGTTGGTACCGGTACATTGAGTCATGACTTAAACCGTTGGTGGCATAAAATACGTGGAAAAGAAAATCCGTATTTGAAAATTGGAGAGGTGAATGACCGCTCCACTAAGGGCGAAAGTGACTACGTATGGGCTTTACAAGATATTAATTTTGAGGTGGAGCGCGGAGAGGTATTAGGAATAATAGGTAAAAACGGTGCAGGAAAATCTACCTTGTTAAAAATACTATCTAGGGTTACGGCGCCTACAACAGGGAGTATCAAGTTTGGTGGGCGTGTGGCTTCATTACTCGAAGTAGGTACTGGTTTTAATGGTGAAATGACTGGCCGAGAAAACGTTTACCTCAATGGTGCTATTTTAGGGATGACCAAAAAAGAAATTGCCTCAAAAATTGATGAAATTATCGAATTCTCCGGTTGTGAGCGTTACATCGATACTCCTGTAAAACGATACAGCTCAGGAATGACAGTGCGATTGGCATTTGCTGTTGCGGCTTTCTTAGAGCCTGAAATTTTGATTATCGATGAGGTTTTAGCTGTAGGTGATGCCGAGTTCCAGAAAAAAGCCATTGGTAAAATGCAAGATATTTCAAGGCAAGGTGGGAGAACGGTATTGTTTGTGAGTCATAATATGGACTCTATAATGAGACTTTGTAGTAAATCTATTTTGATGAAAAATGGACGTATTGTAGATTATGATATAACGGCAACAGTTATTGATAATTATTTGAAATATGAATATGGTACTACTTCAATAAAAAGTTGGGAAGGTCAAAATGCTGGAAATAGTTTAGTAAAAATAATTGATGTTAAAGCACATAATAGACAATTTGATATTAGAGATAATTTTAAAATTAAAGAAGCTGTTGGCATAACTGTTAAATATGAAGTGATACAAGAAGAAAATAAATTTCATGCAGCTTTTAATTTTTATGATCGAAATGGTATCAATATTTTCGATGCACATGAAAATAATACGAATAATTATTATGAAAGAAAAAAACTTGGTTTATATGAAACTACTGTTTGGATCCCAGAAAATTTACTTGCTGAAGGTATTATTTTAGTAGGGGTTGCAATTGTCACTCATGATCCATTTCAAGTCCATTTTCATGAAAGAGATTGCATCGCATTTAATATGATTGATGATCAAATTAATAGCTTAACAAGGGGCGAGTATGTAGGGAGTTTACCAGGAATTATTAGGCCTATAATGAAATGGGAGTCAAATTATAAAATTTAAAAGATGTTTAAAAAAATAAAAGTACCAAAAGACGAACAGGTTAAAATTACGGTTCAATCTATTTATTTAGGTCATCATCAAGTGACTTATAAAGGAATTAAAGCAATAAGATGCCCATTTGATTATGTAATTTATCAAATGATTATCAATGAAGTTAAACCGGACTTAGTAATCGAGATAGGAACCAACATTGGAGGCGGAGCACTTTATATAGCTGATTTATTGGATAGTAATGGGAAAGGTGTTTTGCATACAATAGATATCGTAGACATGATAGATCCAAAAGTTAAAGAGCATAATCGAATCAAATTTTTTACAAAAGGATGGGAAGATTATGATTTGACATTAACTAAAGGGTTTGAAAGAATACTGATTATAGAAGACGCATCACATTCTTATAAAGATTCTATTGGGATATTAAACAAGTTTCATGAAGTAGTTTCAGTAGATTCCTATTTCATTATTGAAGATGGAATTATTAACGAACTAGGATTGGAAAAAGAATATGATGGGGGACCATTGAAAGCACTGCGTGAATTTTTGCCTAATCATCCGGAATTTACAGTTGATAGAAAATGGTGCGATATGTTCGGTAAAAATGCCACTTTCAATGTTAATGGATATTTAAAAAAAATGATTTAGAGAACTGTAGTAGGATTTCAAAATATTGTAAAAGTTTAATAAAGTTAATGAAAAAAAAATCTACCGGAGAAAGATTAGAATTTTATAATTTTTCAGATGTTACTGTCGAACATTTACATCGATATGCAATTGCAAATGATTTTATTAAAAATAAAGTAGTTTTAGATATTGCATCTGGTGAAGGCTACGGATCTTATATTTTATCAAAGAATGCATCAAAGGTGATTGGAGTTGATATAGATGCAGAGGCAGTTTTTGATGCCCAAAATAAGTATAACAATGCAAATTTGAGTTTTACGGTTGGATCAGCTGATAAAATACCTGTTGACTCAAATACTATAGACGTTGTTGTGAGTTTTGAAACAATAGAGCATCACGATAAGCATGAAGAAATGATACTTGAAATAAAAAGAGTTTTGAAGTCTGATGGTATTTTAATTATGTCTTCTCCAGACAAAGAATTTTATACCGATAAAACTGGGCAAAATAATATTTTTCATATTAAAGAATTATATTTTTCAGATTTTAAAAATTTAATTAATAGTCATTTTCAACAAACATCATATTATTTTCAAAAATCATATAATTTTAATTCTGTTATTTCAGATGAAAATAATTATAATCAGATAGAAATTTTTTCTGGAGATAATCTAGGTATATCTAAAAATAAAATCGAGCCTTTATATAATATTGTTATTGCTTCGGAGAATAGATTTCATATGTTAAAAACTTCTGTTTTTGAAGGATCTAATATTAAAAATCTGGAAACTAAGCAGATTGTGAAAATAAATTCATTTGCAATACATAACAGTTTCACCTTTAAAGTAGGCAAAATAATATGTTATCCAATTTTCTATTTACTAAACAATAAGGTTAAAAAATGGTTAAAGCATCGCTTCCTTTAGTTTCAATTTGTATTCCAACTTATAATGGAGAACAATTTATTGCCGAAGCTATGGATTCTGCAATTATACAAACTTATTCTAATTTGGAAATAGTGGTTTCAGATGATGCGTCAAATGATACAACTTTAAATTTAATTGAAGCGTTTAAAGGAAAAACAAAAATACCCATTCGGATTTTTCATCATGATCCAAATGGGATCGGTGAAAATTGGAACAACTGCGTTAAGAAATCAAAAGGGCAATACATTAAGTTTTTGTTTCAAGATGATATTTTGAAGGAAACTTGTATTGAAGAAATGGTTACGTTTGCAGAAACTAGTAAAGTTGATTTTGTTTATTGCAAAAGGGATTTTATTTTTGAAAAAAGGGATTTGTTCATTACTACATGGATTAGGAATTTTGAAAATTTACATGATAAGTGGAAAACTATAAATGTTACTAATGGAGTTGTAAAAGGAAAGAAATGTATACAAGACGAGTATTTTATTAATTGCCCTGAAAATAAATTTGGAGAACCAACCGCTGTTCTATTAAATAAACGAATTTTTGAAAAAATAGGTTACTTTGACAAGGATTTAATTCAAGCTTTAGATATAGAATTTTGGTGGAGAGTTTTGTGTTATTTTGATACTGGCTTTGTGGATAAATCTTTAATTTATTTTAGATTACATAATAAACAGGCTTCACAAATAAATCATTTTAAAGAAGTAAACGAAATGGATGTTTTACATAGGTTTTGTTATGATAAAATGTTTTGGAAAATTCATAATAAGACAAAATGGTTTCTTTTAAAAAAGTATAATCCTTTGGTGAAATTTGTTTTCAACTCTAATTTATTTAAAAAAGTAATCTACTTGATAAATAATTATAAAAACCCTCAAAAAATTTTAAAAAAAGTAATCTCTAAATTTCAGGATAAATAAATGCTAGCAATTATTATCCCATTTTATAAACTTACTTTTTTTGAAGAAACCTTACAATCGTTAGCTAACCAAACGGACAAACGGTTTAAAGTCTACATTGGTGATGATGCAAGTCCAGAAAACATATTAAGCCTGATACAAAAATACCAAGGTAAATTTGAACTTTTTTATCACAGATTTGAAGAAAATGTCGGAGGAACTTCATTAGTAAAACAATGGGAACGATGTATTGCTTTGAGTCAAAAGGAGAAGTGGATAATGATTTTGGGGGACGATGATTATTTAGATGCTTATGTTGTTGCATCCTGGTATGAAAATTATAATCAATTTTATAAAAAAGCTGAAGTAATTCGTTTTGCTACTAAAATGATTATTCAAGAGAATAATGAAGTTTCAGAAAAATTCGAACATCCAGTTTGGGAGTCTGCAACTGATTCCTATTTAAGAAAATTCAATCACCAAACCAGAAGTTCTTTATCAGAGTATATTTTTTCTAGAAAAACATATATTAAACATCATTTTTATGACTATCCTCTGGCTTGGAATAGTGATGATCAGGCTTGGCTTGATTTTTCTCGGAATAAACCAATTTATAGTATTAATGAAAGCATTGTTTTTGTACGTTTATCTCAATTAAATATTTCAGGTAAAACGGATAATTGTTTCCTTAAAAATAAGTCACAAGTTTTATTTTATAAAAAAATAATATATGATAAGCTTCTATATTATAAAAAAAAAGAGCGAACGTCACTTTTAAGAAAATATGAAAACGAAATTCTTAAAACTAGGAAATTGACTTTGTCAGAATGGAAAGATTTATTTTATTATTACCTACGCTTTTTTAATTTTAAAGACTTTAAAAAAATTACTAAGCGATTTTTAAAGACGATTTTTAAAAGCTATGATTACTAAAAAAGTTTCAATAATAGTACCTTGTTACAATCAAGTTCAGTATTTGTCCGAAGCGTTGCAATCGGTGTTAAAGCAAACCTATACTAATTGGGAATGTATTATAGTAAATGATGGTAGCCCAGATGATACAGCAACAATTGCAAATACATGGATAACAAAAGATTCTCGTTTTAAGTATTTAGAAAAAGAAAATGGGGGATTAAGTGCTGCAAGAAATTCAGGAATTGCGATAGCTGATGGTGAATTCATTTTGCCATTAGATGCAGATGATAGAATTAGTACTAAATATTTAGAACTAGCGGTACCAGTGTTTGAAAGAGATCCCAATTTAAAATTAGTTTATTGTAAGGCAGAGAAGTTTGGGGATGAATCTGGAAATTGGGTTTTGCCTAATTTTAGCTTGTATAATTTAAGTCAAAATAATCTTATTTTTTGTTCAGCAATATTTAGGAAGCAAGAATGGGAACTAATTGGAGGTTATGACGAAAAAATGATATATGGTTGGGAAGATTGGGAGTTTTGGATTGCAATGCTCAAGAATGGTGGGGGAGTAAAAAAACTAGAAGAAGTAGGGTTTTATTATAGAGTGAAGTCTAATTCCATGCTCGATAAAACGAAAGGATTAAAATCAGATTATTTATCAAATTATTTAAGTGTTAAACATGCTGATTTTTTTGTTGAACATTATGGGTCTTTTAAGAAGATGCAACAAGAATTAGAACAAAACCGAAATGAATATGAGTATAAATTAAAAAGCGAAAAATTTGCTATAGATGTTTTTTGTTCTGTTTTCTTTGGTTTTTCTATTTTTGGAAAATATAAAAAGTCTAAACAATAATTTCTTAGTATAAATCAAGCCAAATAATGTCTGGAAACAAAATTAAATTTCTAACCTATTATCTTCCCCAATATCATCCCATTCCTGAGAATGATTTGTGGTGGGGAAAAGGATTTACTGAATGGACTAATGTTGCTAAAGCAAAACCTTTATTCAAAGGGCATTACCAACCCATCCTACCAGGTGAATTGGGATTCTATGATTTACGTGTGCCTGATACACAGGAAAAACAAGCTAATTTGGCTAAAGAGTATGGAATTGATGGTTTTGTTTATTACCAATATTGGTTTGGACACGGAAAAATGCTGCTAGAAAAGCCTGCTGAGTCAATGCTTGCTAATAAAAATATTGAATTACCTTTTTGTTTTTGCTGGGCAAATGAAACATGGAAAGGCATATGGCATGGTTTAGACAATCCAGCTGTTTTAATAGAGCAACTTTATGAAGGTGAACAAGGTTACCGTGCTTATTTTGATTATCTAATGCCCTTTTTTTTAGATAAACGGTATATAAAAGTTGATAATATGCCTATGTTTCATATCTATAAAATAGAAGATATACCAGATTTAGACTTATTTCTCAAATTATTCAATCATCTAGCTATTAATGCTGGATTTGCTGGTGTTTATTTTGTCAGTAGCAATGCATCTCGTCACGGTGCCTTAGTAGATAATTGCTTGATATATGGACAAGTAGAGTCAAAGGCATTTTATGAAATGAGATACGGTAAGAAATATATTTTTAAGCAAAACAGTTTATTATGGAAATTGGAAAAGAAATTAAAAGATAAATATACATCATCTTACAAAATAGGAGTTAGAAAAAAGCCGCTAATTTTTGATTATAAAAAAGGGGTATTGAATTTGAATATTTATTTTGCGAATGAAAAGCATATTTCCTGTGTGTTTCCAAATTGGGATAACTCAGCTAGAAATGGAAAAAAATCATTAATTTTTAGTAATTCACACCCCGATGCTTGGAAGGAACATTTACAGAAATCTGTAAAACAATTAACAGAAAACACAAACAACCCGCAAATAATAATGATAAAATCATGGAATGAATGGGCCGAAGGTAATTATCTTGAACCTGATGCCAAATTTGGTTTAGATTGGTTGCGTGCTGTAAAAGAAGTAAAAGAGAAACTACTTTATTAATTAATTAGTGAAATCAAATCCCCTTATTTCCATAATTCTGCCAGTATACAATGGAGCGAAGTTTCTTTCTGAATCAATTGAAAGTTGCTTAAATCAATCCTATAAAAACATTGAATTAATTATTGTTTATGAACATTCGGCTGATAATACATTAGCAATTATAAATAAATATGCTACTCTAGACAATAGGATTAAAGTTATTATTAATGAGGAGAAGCAAAACTTACCAGCGGCTTTAAATATTGGGCATACAGCCGCGACAGGTGATTTGTTTTCATGGACCAGTGATGACAATATTTATGAGCACGATGCCATAAGGATTATGTTGTCAGCAATGATCGATAATAAGGTAGATGTCGTTTACACTGATATGATTATTATTGACGATACTGGGAAAAAATGCAGGGACTACCTCTTTCTTAATTTTGAAAATGTTCTTTTTAGAAATTACTTTGGAAACTGTTTCCTTTATAAAAAAGATGTTTTTTCGAGAAATAAGGGATATGATGAAAATTGCTTTTTAGTTGAGGATTATGATTTTTGGCTAAGAGCCATAGAGCATAGTCTGTTTTATCAATGCAAAAAAAAGCTGTACCGTTATAGAAAACACGATACTAGTTTAACACATCAAATTGCAGTTAATCCCGATAAAAAACAGCTTTGGAATAGTAGTGTTGCTAAGATGTATAATGCTTTCACCACTATTTTTTTAGATAAGGAGGCAGAATCAATGGCAGAATTTTTATCTAAATCTCTGAACTATCAACAAATTCCTTTTAAATGGATTATAGAAAATGAAGCATTGATTAAAAGGTTCACAGAGAAACTGGCGTTAAATGAAAATTTTAAAAGTAAGATTGCCATAGACAAAGTTTTTATGAATAAAGCAGTCGAACTAATGGTTCAAGATAAAGGGGTTAAAAGTAATTTTTTCAAATCACTTTATATCATTAAAAAATACGGTTTGGTAATTGATAAGAAAGCCATAAAAACAATGATCAAGTATTCTTTTTTTAAAAAATAATGATGCCAATAGTTTCCATAATTCTGGCCACCTATAATAGGGCAGATTATATTCTTGAATCACTAAAATCAATTCAAAACCAAACCTTTTGTGATTGGGAGTGTTTGATAATAGATGATGGTGGATCGGATAATACACTACAAATTATTCAACCATTATTGCATGAAGATGATCGATTTCAGTATCTAAAAAGACCGGATCAATATCAAAAAGGATTACCAGGAAGTAGGAATTACGGCTTGGATCTTGCTAAAGGCGATTATATTATTTTTTTTGATGATGATGATATTGCTCATCCTCAAAATTTGCAATTGTGCGTACATGAATTACAAACAAAAGATATTTCTTTTTGCAGGTATATTCGAGATGCTTTTTTTGATGACTTTCATTATAATTTTGACTACGGGACAACCTATTCGTTTTTCAGTATTGGTGTAAAAGATGTTGAGAAAATATTGAAATATGAACTTTTTTTTAACTCTTGCGCTATCATGTGGAAGAGAGAATGTTTTGAAAGCAATAGATTCGTAGAGTCTTTAATGTATGCCGAGGACTGGGAATTATATTCAAGGATTGTTTCCTGCGGATTTGAAGGGGTTTCTATAGATAAATGTTTGTTTTACGGGCGCAAACACCGTCATTCACTTACAGGAGAATTTTACAGCCACAACGGTGTTCAAACTTCATCTTATGCAGAGGCTATTTTATTGGCTTGCAAAAATTTGAAAGAGAAAGGACAACTCACTAATTCGATTATAAGATATTTTATTTCACTATCTATTGGATACAAACAATACAATCTTTACCACAGAATTATGGAAGAACTAGCGTTAACTGGATTTTATAAGGGCAAATGGCAATTGTTTTATGCAACTTTACCGCTTAGGTTGAAATTATACAGTATTAAAAAACGATCAAAGTTATAAAATGAAATTTTTAATAATCGAACAAGATTTACGTGTTTCTGGGACCAGTCAAGGTATTATCTCAAGGTCATTTTTATCGAAATTAAGAATGGCGAAACCTCATTCGATAATCGATGTGGTTTATTTAAAACAATACGCAAGTGATGATCAACTGGAATTATTACCAGTTAATTCAATTCAAGAGCACATTTTAGATCTAAAAATTCCATTTACAGTTAAATGGTTTAATAAAATATATTGGCGCTTATTTCATGTTTCTTTAAAAGAGCAATATATTCATAAAACATATGGATCTTACATTGCTAAAATTGATTTCGAACAGTACGATCATATATTCATTAGAAGTGCAGGTTTGGAACATGAAACTATATTAGGATCGAAAGACTTACCAATTTTAAAAAGGGCAGTTCTCACTTTTCATGAGCCTTACCCTGTTTTTTGGTGTGCAGGGACCCAAAATAGCTTGTCTAATTTAGAGCTTTTTAGATTAAAAAAAATGCAAGAAGTGGTTTCACAGGCAAAATGCGGTATGGCCAATGCTTTACTCTCTGAAGATTTGTCCTATTTATATGGCTCAAAAAAGAAATTTTATGTCCTGCCGCACCAATACTCTAAGGATATTTTTGATTTTACAGACACTAGTCAAGTTTTTAACAAAGAAAAAAAAATTACAATCTCTTATCACGGAGCAATCCAATTTGGTAGAGATGTTATGATTCTTCTAGATGCTTATCGTGCCTTGCTGGAAACTAATTCAAAATTCAAGGATGAAACGGAGTTTATATTAAGAGTTAAAGGAATAAATATAAAGTTTTTAAAAGAGCGCTATGCAGCAATTCCCAATATTATAATTTTAGACACCGTAAATTTTTCAAATTCAGCATTTGAACAAATTCATTTGACAGATATAAATGTTATTCTTGAAAATGGTCCTTTGTACTGTAATATTTTGGTTGGTAAAGCACCCTTTTTGGCATCATTTAATAAACCCGTATTTTCTCTATCGCCAGAAAGAAGTGAAATGCGCAGAATAATAAAAGACGAGCAGTTTATTGCTCAATGTAATGATAAAGAAGAGATTAAAGAAAAATTAGAAAATTTAATTATAAATCGAATGGTTACTGATGAACCAGTTTATCCTTTTGGAGATTATTTTACTGACGAAAATTTCACAAAGTTGTTAGATAAAGTTCTTAATGTACAATAGCGTATTCACAAAAAATACTATTGTATCCGTCCATACAAATACTAAAACAATGTTTTTTATATATCCTTTATGATAAACGAATTTACCGATTTAAAATTATCTAAAAATAACCTACAATCATTTATTATTAGGTCGGAAATTTTAAAAGCAATTTCAGTCGCTATCCCAACGTTTCATGGTGAAGTTTTAGATTCAGGATGTGGGTGCATGCCTTATAAAGAATTAGTTTTGAAAAACAAACTTGTTAAAAAGTATGTTGGGATGGATATTGACTATGGCTTAAATTACAGTGATGTAAAGCCGGATATACTATGGGATGGTTTAGTAATGCCTTTCGATGATAATCATTTTGATATCGTTATTTCTACTGAAGTGCTAGAACATATTGCAGATCCTTACCAATATTTAAATGAGGTAAAAAGAGTTTTAAAGCCAGGAGGATCCTTTTTTTTTACGGTTCCCTTTTTAATGTCTTTGCATGAAGTTCCACATGATTATTATAGATACACTCCTTACGCATTAGATCGTATTTTTAATAAGGTAGAATTTGACACGATAAAAATTAAACCAATGGGTGGTTACCATGCAGCTGTTGCTCATATGCTTGGTCTATGGGTGAATATGTTTTTGTGGGGTAACAAAAAAAAATTAATGAGAATAGTTGTTCAACCCATTATTAGTATCCTTTACAAGAACGATAAACCACCATTGAACTTTAAAAAATCAACAATGATAGTTGGTTTAGCTGGTACAGTAAGAAAACCGTTTTAAAATACAGTTATTTCTATATTTTATGTAAGTTTTTTTTAAAAGTTAATGGTAAATTTTATAGATCGTAAATAAGTGCTTTTAGTGTCCGTACGCTTAATGTACAGCATTAAAATGTTACAATCAGTTCAAAAAGCGACAAAGTAATCATTAAGTGATTTTATGTAAATTCAAAATCCTTGTAGTTTTAGCAGTTAATTTGATATTTTTACGACAATTAGATTTTTTCTATGGACAGTATTTCAAATAATTTTTCGCTTTTATTACTAAAATAAATAGATTTACAAAACCGTAAGTAAAAAATGACAAGTTTTACAAATGCTTAGTAACGTATGGAAAGAAAAAAATAAATTAAATTGAGAATTGAACAATTAACATTTACTCGATTTGTAGCTGCAATATCAATTGTCATCTTCCATTATGGACAAAATAGTATTTTGTTTAATAACCAATATGTTTCTTTTGTTTTTAAACAAGCAAATGTTGGTGTTAGTTATTTTTTTATTTTGTCTGGTTTTGTAATGATTGTTGCATACCAGAACGAAAACAAAATAAATTTTGCTGAATTCATTAAAAATAGACTAGCTCGAATTTATCCAGTATATATCTTAGCTATTTTTATTATACTAGGAATTAAAATATTTAGTGATATAAACTTTAAAGATTTACTGCTCAATATACTAATGATTCAATCTTGGGTTCCTGGCAAAGCATTGACAATCAATAATCCAGGCTGGTCTTTGTCAGTTGAATTGTTTTTTTATAGTATTTTTCCGTTTTTAGTCAATAAAGTGTATCGTAAACAAAAGTTAAATAATATAACTATATGGATTGTGCTTTTTTGGATAATTAGTCAAATACTATTTCAATTAATCACACGCAATAGTATTAAAATTCCTTACTATGAAATCAAAGATGTCCTTTATAATCCAATTATGCATCTAAATGAATTTTTAGTTGGAAATTTAACAGGTTTATTTTTTATTAGAAAATTAGGCAGTAAACAAAATAATTATACTCCTGTTATAGTACTAATTATTGTAACTCTACTAGTCTTACTAAAATTTCCAATTGGTTTAAATTTTCACAATGGATTTCTCTGTCTATTATTTGTTCCTTTGATATTACTGATTTCTCTTAGTAATGATAAGATTACTAAAGCATTCACTACAAGTAACTTTGTTTTTTTAGGCGAAATTAGTTTTGGTATTTATATCTTACAAGCGCCAGTTTGGACGATATTTTCAGACTATAGATTGGAAAAATACTTTTCTATTCATAAAGAATCCGATTCTACAATTTCATTCTTGATTAGACTTATTATTTTAATTATATGTTCATCATTGAGTTATCGCTACTTTGAAAAACCATTAAGAAATAAATTAAAAAAAAACTACATCCATTAGATGTACAATGTAAATTGTTGATATTTTTAAATTTAATCTAAGTTTTTTAATCATTGAATATACCTCTTTTAAAAGAAAAATATCTTTTTAACTAAAAAACTGGTAAAGCATCAAGCATTTATTTTTAATTACTTTAAAATCTCTATTTACAGTATCATTGATAATTTTAGAATGTATTTAATTCTAAGTATGCCACTTAAAACCTGAGATATTATTAAGCAGCTGGTTTTATTTTTGCTAGAAACAGATTTTACAAAGAGTAATAAATTGGCAGTAAAGAAAAACTAGTTAAAAATGAAAATACTTTTTATTTCGATGCCTTCTATTCACGCTATTCGTTGGATTGAAAATTTAAAGGAATGCGATCATGAGTTATATTGGTACGATGTTTTAAATAGAGGGGAATTAAAAATATTTCCAGCAGTGACCCAATATTATTCTAAAAACAGTCGTAAAGTCACCTATTTAAAGGGAGAGTATTTTTTGTCAAAGAGATTTCCCAGTTTATATAATTACTTGAAAAAATTTCTGGAAGTGACTCCCAATGAAGTGTTAGAAAGTATTATAAATGAAATAAAACCAGATTGTATACATAGTTTTGAAATGCAAGCATGTTCTTATCCCATTCTTAAGACTATGAAGAAACATCCCAACATAAAATGGATGTACTCGTGTTGGGGTAATGATTTGTATTAGTACGAAAAATTTAAAGATCACAATTCCAAAATAAAGCAAATTTTGAATCGTGTGGATTATATGCATGCAGACTGTTTAAGAGACTTTACAATTGCAAAACATTTAGGATTCAATGGTTCTTTTTTAGGAGTTATTCCTACTGGAGGTGGGTATGATTTGGCGAAACTATTACCATATAAACAAATAATCAAAGACAGAAAAATAATTTTAATTAAAGGTTATCAAAATGTATTTGGTAGAGCCATAAATGTAATTAAAGCAATTGAGTCTATTTATGTGGATTATCCATCTTTTGAATTTGTTGTATTTGGAGCACATCAAGCTACAATGTCCTATGTCATTAATAATAGTTTGCCCTTCAAAGTTTATGGTAGAAATGATTTATCTCATGATGAACTTTTGCAACTTATGGGTAAATCTTTGTTATATATAGGAAATAACATCTCTGATGGTATGCCTAATACGCTTTTAGAAGCGATAATAATGGGAGCTTTTCCTATCCAATCCAATCCTGGTAATGCTTCCTCCGAGATCATAGAGGATGGAGTTAATGGTTTTTTAATACAAGATTCAGAAGATATTGAGGATATAAAGGTAAAAGTTAGTAATGCTTTAGGAGATATTAATCTTATCGAAAGTGCTTACATTCACAATCTACATTTAGCAAATCAAAAGTTAAACTATAATGTTAATAAAGCAAAAATAAATCTACTATACGATACTGTTTTAAAATGCGAATAGGCTTAAACCCACATAAAGATCAACTGCAGGACGCAACCGCTTACGTGCATCAAATTATTATGCCCGTTTATATCCCAAATCTAGAGGGTTATTTTAAGGATAGTTATGCCATTTTACAACTTAGTTTAGATTCAATTTTAGCTACCGTTCACAATAAAACATTTATTACGGTTGTCAATAATGGTAGTTGCGATGCCGTTATTAATTATTTGAACCAATTATTCGAACAGCATAAAATTCATGAAATCATCCATACAGATAGTATAGGTAAATTGAATTCGGTACTAAAAGGACTCGCAGGAAACAATATAGAGTTAGTTACCATAACAGATGCCGATGTGCTTTTTTTACCCAACTGGCAAAACGAAACGCTTACTGTATTTAGAGAAATCCCTAAAGTGGGAGTTGTGGGTATTGTGCCTCAGTTTAATATGTTTAAGGCCAATTGTGAAAATATTATTTTCGATAACCTATTCTCTCCTGTTTTACAATTTATTCCTGTAAAGTCTAGAGAGGGTTTGATTAATTTCTACAAAAGTATTGGATGGGACGAGCACTATAATAAGGACTTCCTAAAATACAGTTTAGGATTAAAGTATAAAAAAACTACAGTTTATGTTGGCTCTGGACATTTTGCAGCAACCTATAAAAAGCAAATGTTCGAACAAATACCAACTTATTTTAATTTTAAATTAGGAGGAAACTCTGAGAAATATTTGGATACGGTTGCTTCAAAAAGTGATTATTGGAGAGTGACGACCTATGATAACTACGCATATCACATGGGTAATACTGTCGAGAATTGGATGCATGAAATTAAATTTGACAAAACAAATCGCCAAGAAATAGTGTCCTCTAATTTTCCTGTCCGTCTGCCATCAAGTCAAGTAATCATGTTATTAAAGAGGAGGTTCATTAAAAGTTTTTTACTTAAGTCTTTAATTTCAAAATGGTTTTATAGTTACAAGAAGTTGCCAAAACAAATGGTAAGGAGCTATAATACTATTTCGGCCATGCCCAAATCATAGCTTTAGGTTATTTGTATACAAATTATGAAAACGATACTTTTTTCTATTTTAATAACTACAAAAAACAGACGTGAAGACCTGTCTTTGACGTTGCGTAAAATTCAACATTTATTGCAACGTGAAGATGTCGAATGTTGTATTTATGATGACGGTTCTATTGATGATACATTTGATTTTGTTAAAAATAACTACCCACAAATCAAGTTGCAGAGAAACGAAAATTCAAAAGGGTATTTATATTGTAGAAATGTATTACTACAGCACACAACTGCAGCCTATGCGATATCTTTAGATGATGACGCCCATTTTGTTACTGAAAACCCGCTCGAAAGTATAAAAAAATATTTTACTCAAAATCCGAATTGTGCTGTGATTGCACTACGTATTTTTTGGGGATTGAACTTGCCTGAAAATAGGAATTGTGATGAAGTTGCAATCCCTGTTCAAGGATTCGTAGGTTGTGGACATGTTTGGCGAATGGATGCATGGCATAGTATAGTTGCTTATCCAGAGTGGTTTGAGTTCTACGGTGAGGAAGATTTTGCAGCCTATCATTTATTTAAGAAAAAATGGTTCGTTCATTACTTACCTGAAGTGTTGGTACAGCATCGGGTAGCGCTTCAATTACGGAAAAATAAAACGGATTACAGTAGTCGTTTAAGAAACTCATTAAGTTCAGGTTGGTATTTGCTTTTTATGTTTACACCAATCTATTTAATACCAAGAAAGTTTATTTTTTCTGTTTGGAAGCAAGTGCAATTAAAAATTTTTAAAGGTGACAAAATGGCTTTGAAGGCACTTTTATTAGCAATTTTTGATTTAATTTGTGCGTTACCTAAAATTTTAAAAGGTAGTAATCGATTAAGTAAAAAAGAATTTTTGTTGTATCAAAAACTACCCAAGACTAAAACATATTGGACCCCGAACGAAGTTAACTTGGTTGAAAATCAGTAGAGATATGAAAACGATAGCTATAATTCCTGCTCGCGGAGGTTCAAAACGGTTACCGATTAAAAATGTTTTGTTGCTAAATGGTATGCCACTTATTGCGCATTCCATTTTGTATGCCCAAGCAAATGCTAGAGTGATAGATGAGGTATATGTGTCAACAGATGATGCTACTATAAAGGAGATAGCAATTGCCTACGGTGCAAAAGTGATTGATAGACCAGATGCAATTTCGGGTGATTTGGAACCGACCATTAGTGCTTTGCAACATGTTTTAAAAAGTATCGATGATACAATTGAATCCGTTATTTTGCTACAGCCGACTAATCCGTTGCGACCAGAAAATTTGCTAGTTGAAGCTTTTGAAAAATACAAAAGTGGTACTCTTGATAGTCTTTTTTCAGTAACTCGAAGTCATCAAAAATTAGGGAAAATAGTTGAGGCTAATTTTATTCCATTTAATTATGAAGTAGGGCAGCGTTCTCAGGATTTAGAACCTTTGTTTTTTGAAAATGGATTGCTTTATATTGTAAAAGCTACTTTGATAAGTAAAGGAACAATTATTTCTGAAAACAGTTTTCCATTTGAAGTAGATCACGTTTTTGCCAAAGTCGATATCGATACCCAAGATGATTTGGAGTATGCAGAGTATTTAATAGAGAAACTTAAATAGCGTAGAGAATAAAATTTATGAATTATATAGAAATAGCTGGACGAAAAATAGGCCCCGATTTTCCACCTTTGGTAATTGCTGAAATAGGGATTAACCATGAAGGTTCATTGGCTGTAGCCAAAGAGATGGTCGATGCCGCAAAGCGTGCAGGAGTAGAAGTGGTAAAACACCAAACGCATATTGTCGCGGATGAAATGAGTGCTGCTGCCAAAAAAGTAATTCCAGGTAATGCTACCGTTTCTATTTATGAAATTATGGAGCGCTGCTCCCTAAATGAAAGAGATGAACTTGAATTAAAAAAGTATGTCGAAAGTAAAGGCATGATTTTTATTTCAACGCCATTTTCTAGAGCCGCTGCCGATAGATTAGAGAAATTTGGCGTTCAAGCTTATAAAATTGGTTCAGGGGAGTGCAATAATTATCCTTTGTTAGAGCACATCGCTTCGTTTGGAAAACCAGTGATTTTAAGTACAGGAATGAATACCATTGAAAGTGTCGCCAAAGCAGTTGCAATTTTCGATAAGCATAAAGTTCCTGTTGCACTTTTACATACCACTAATTTATATCCCACTCCTATAAATTTAGTACGTTTTGGAGCGATGACACAATTACACGAGGCCTTTCCAGACAAAGTTTTTGGATTGTCAGATCATACTTTAAACAACAATGCCTGTTTGGGTGCTGTAGCTTTGGGAGCTAGTATTCTAGAGCGTCATTTTACGGATATGATGCAACGTACCGGTCCAGATATTGTGTGTAGCATGGACGAAAATGCTTGTGTAGATTTAATTGTAGCGTCAAATGAAATTTGGCAAATGCGAGGCGGTAGTAAAGAACCAGCTAAGGAGGAACAGGTTACTATTGATTTTGCTTTTGCTACGGTTTGCAGTATTGCACCCATAAGAAAAGGAGAGGTACTCACCATGGAAAATATTTGGGTAAAGCGACCTGGAACAGGTGCTATTCTAGCAATTCATTTTGACGATCTAATCGGGAAAATAGCAAGTAGAGATATTGATAATGATGAGCAGTTAAATTTTGAAGATTTTGAATAACAAGTGCTTCGACTCCGCTCAGCCTGAAAGTAGTATATGAAACAACGATTGTCAATTCGAGCGGAGTTCGAGGGCTTCGACTCCGCTCAGCCTGACAGTGATGCTCAAGACAACGATTGTCAATTCGAGCGTAGTCGAGAATCTATTTATGATAAAACGTGAATAATACAAGAAGAGCTTCGACTCCGCTCAGCCTGGCAATTGATAGGTTAATGAGAAATATCGTTGGTCAATTCGAGTGGAGTCGAGAATCTAGTTTAGATGAAACGTAATTTGATAAAAGGGCTTCGACTCCGCTCAGCCTGACAATTGATAGGTTAATGAGAAATATCGTTTGTCAATTCGAGCGGAGTCGAGAATCATTTTAACACAAAGCATGAATTTATAAGGAAAGGCTTCGACTCCGCTCAGCCTAACAATTGAGAGGTTGATAAGAAATATCGTTTGTCAATTCGAGCGGAGTCGAGAATCATTTTAAGACAAAGCATGAATTTATAAGAAAGGTCTTCGACTCCGCTCAGCCTGACAATTGGGAGCTTGATGAAAAGTACGATGTCAATTCGAGCGGAGTCGAGAATTTATTTAAATGTAACATGATCTAAAAGAAAGAGCTTCCACTCCGCAGAGCCTGACAATGGTAATTTAAAAATAATTAATGAAAAAAATAATATTCTTAACAGGTACTCGTGCTGATTTTGGAAAAATAAAATCCTTGATTTCAATTCTGGATGTTCATCCTGATTTTGAGGTTTTTGTTTTTGTAACAGGTATGCACATGCAGGAGGAATATGGTTATACACTATTGGAAATTGAAAGGTGTGAGTTTAAAAATATTTATACTTTTGAAAATCATACCGATGAAGCTACAATGGATTTGACATTGGCAAAAACCATTGAAGGATTGTCTAGTTATTCAAAAAAAATAAATCCCGATTTAATAGTAGTACACGGCGATCGAGTAGAGACGCTGGCGGGTGCCATTGTAGGGTCTTTAAATAATATTTTAGTAGCTCATATTGAAGGCGGTGAATTATCAGGAACGGTCGATGAATTGATTAGGCATAGTGTTAGTAAACTGAGTCACATTCATTTTGTTTCGAATGAGGAAGCGGCCAAACGATTGCTACAAATGGGCGAAGTTGCTTCGTCGGTTTTTACCATTGGTTCTCCGGATATTGACATCATGTTTTCGAATAATTTACCTAGCCTAGAAGTTGCTAAAAAGTACTACCAAATCGATTTTGAAAAATTTGCCATTGTGATGTTCCATCCAGTAACTACCGAGGCAAATGAAATGAAACAGTACACAGATAATTTTGTCAATTGTTTGCTGGCTGATCATCATAATTATATAGTGGTGTATCCCAATAATGATTTGGGCAGTAAATATATTATTTCGGCTTTTGAACAACTTAAAAAGAATAACCGATTCAGAGTTATTCCGTCATTGCGTTTTGAGTATTTTTTAACCTTACTCAAAAACGCACAATTCATTATTGGCAATAGTAGTGCAGGAATTAGGGAAGCACCGTATTACGGATTGCCCATCATCAATATTGGAACAAGACAACAAAACCGTGCGGTACATGCTGATATTATGAATGTTGATTACAATGAAGCTAGTATAAATAATGCTTTAAAAACAATTGCCAATCATAAAGCGGGTGATACAGTAGCTGATTTCGGAAAGGGTGATAGTACACAATTATTTTTAGAATGCTTGAATAATGAAAAACTTTGGAAAATCAATCATCAAAAACAATTTAGAGGAATATAACATATTAAATTTTAATTCATGCTTACAGTAGTAAACTATCATTATATACGAGCAAATTTTCAGGCGGCTTATGCTAGTATTTTTGGTATTACTCCATTAGAATTTGAAAATCAATTACTGGAGTTAAAAAGGACAGGTGTTTTTGTTCATCCAAATGAATTATTGCTTGATCCAGATAGAATTATAAAATCAAAAGAAAATTATATTTTAATTACTTTTGATGATGGATTAAAGGAACAATATGAGCTAGCTTTACCTATACTTAAGAAACTAGCGATTCCAGCTTTGTTTTTTATCAATACGATGAATTATGTAGATAAAAAAGTAAGTCTGGTGCATAAAATTCATTTAGTCAGATCGGTAGTAGATACCGCTAGTTTATATGTAAACCTTAAAAGTTTTACAAATAGAGCGCTCAGTAAAAAACAAGTTCAAAGTGCTAATCGTTTTTATCGATTTGATGAAACCGAAAGTGCTGAATTTAAATATTTTTTAAATGTCGTATTAGATTATGAAACGCAGGAAAAGTTTATTAATCAGCTTTTTTTGTCTCATTTTGATGAACAAATTGTTTTGCAAGATTTGTATATGAATACCGATCAGGTAAAGGAACTGATTAAATTAGGTTATATAGGTAGTCACACACATTCCCATTTGCCTTTAGGGCGCTATGATTATGATACTATAAAGAGGGAACTGAGAATTTCAAAAAAGTATCTTGAAAAGGGTAGTAATAAAACGATTGATTTTGTTTCTTATCCTTATGGTACAGCAGAAACAGTTACAGAGCTTGTTGCGACAACAGCAAAGGAAGTAGGTTATAGATTTGGGTTTACTACTACAGCCTCCATTAATGAAGAAAATGCTGATTATTTATTGATGCATCGATTTGATTGTAATGATTGTATTGGAGGGAAGAATTATAAATAATTTTGTATGATTACACGTGAAGCTAATCTAAATGATTGGATAGAGTTGGAAATTTTCTTTAAAAGAATATACAGAACAGGTCATCCCTTACACCAAAGAGAATTTTGGAATTGGCAATTTGGAGATCAAGCTTTTGGTAGGTCGTTTATTTGTCTTGATGATGATGGGACAATTGTGGGGCATGTTGGAGCTAATTTTGCTGGTGAACTTTCCTGGATTATTAATGTTTTCCTTGATAAGGAATATCGTGGTCAAGGTGTTTTAGTGCAACTTTATAGCCTTGCTAGAAACTATTATCCCTTAGCAGCAACTGCAGCAAATAAGGCTGGCTTGGGGCTGTATAGAAATATGCGTTGGTTTAGGTATTTTGACTTAGTGCGATATGTTAAAGTCAATCCTAATGTAGAAGATAAAAGTTTTAAAAGTATTTGTAAAAATATAAGTGTTGATGTAGAAAAATTTAGAGTTACTGATACACATTATTTTAAACAGCCCGGAATAAAAGGGATTGTGTTGTCAGATGGGTCTAGAGCCGTTAGTCAAGAAAGTGCTGGAGGATTACGAATAGTCGATATAAAAAATCTAAATGATCTAGAAACTGAGGCTTGGGAATTAGGATACAATTGGATTGATTACGTCACGTCTTGGAATGATTTAAATATTGTTAGTTTAGAGAAAAATAATTGGAGTTTAGATTACAAAAATGTAGTCCCTTGGCGATTGAATCCTGTCGAAGAAAATTACTTTTGTGATATTACTTTTTTATCTGAGCAGCCTTTGGATAAAGAGTTTATTGTTAAAAGAAATTTCTCAGATCATGGTAGAATTGGGAGTATATAAAAAATAGTAAATGAATCAAAATAAAATATTAGTATTACTCCCCGATGGAATTGGCTTAAGAAATTTTGCGTATTCTGATTTTTATGATATCGGAAAAAAGGAAAATTTCGAAATCGTTTACTGGAATAATACTCTATTTCCTTTAAAGGATTTAGGGTTAGATGAAATCAAAATTTCCAATGCAAAAACGCATCCGGTCACAGATATTTTGAAAAATGCAAGGAAAAACATTGAATTAAATTTAAATATCAAAAAGGCAAATGATACTGTTTACAATTCGTACCGATTTCCAAATGCTTATAAAACCTTTAAATCAACTGTAAAAAACATTGCTATAAATTTTGTAACTACTTTTTTCTCCTCAAAAAGTGGTTTAATAAAGGTTAGGCAGATGATTTTAAGGACAGAACGTAAAACGGCTTATTACGAACAATGTTTGGCTACACTGATTAAAGAGAAACCTAAAATGGTGTTTTGTACGAATCAAAGAATCAGTGTCGCTATTGCTCCTTTGTTAGCCGCTCAAGATTTAAAAATTCCGACAGCTACATTCGTTTTCTCTTGGGATAATATGCCAAAAGGTACTATGGTCGTAGAAACTGATTATTATTTTGTATGGAGTGATTTTATGAAAAAAGAACTACTATACTATTGTTCTTATGTAAATGAAAGTCAGGTGATTGTTACTGGAACACCTCAGTTTGAAAATCACTTTCAAAAAGAAACTTTTCAATCTAAAAATAGTTTTTTTAATACCTATGATTTAGATGGTGAGAAAAAATATCTTTGTTTTTCTGGAGATGACATCACTACTTCTCCAGACGATCCAGCATATTTAGATGATTTTGCGCAATCAGTAACACAATTAAATTTAAAAGGCTACCATCTTGGAATTATTTTTAGAAGATGTCCAGTAGATATTTCGGGAAGGTATAAATCTATTATCGATAAATATAAAGGCTTAATTGTCGAAATTGCACCGCAATGGAAGAATTTCGATAACGCGTGGAATACAATTTTACCAACTAAAAAAGATGTTGCTTTATTATCAAATACTATTGCACATTCTGAATTGGTTGTTAACTTAGGATCTTCGATGGTTTTTGATTTTGCAAGTGGGGGAAAAGCTTGCGCCTACTTTAATTACAATCAAAAGAATCGATCAAATATAAAGTGGGATTTACACGAATGCTATAAGTATGTTCATTTTCGTTCAATGCCTGATAACGCAGTAGTTTGGTTTAATTCTCCAGATGAAATAGCAGATAAAATTGAAATAATGCTGGGAGATGAAGACTTAAAAGTGGTTAAAAATGCGGAAGAATGGTTTAAAATAATCAATCAACATCCAGCTAATGAGGCTTCAAAAAGAATCTGGCAAGCAATAGCCACAATCTGTAATAAACAATAATGCTAAAACAAATTATTTTATCGGATTATAAAAGATGTGGTATTACTCAGCTTGGTTTTATAGTAATATTTAAAACCTTTGTTATCATGCCCAATCCAGGCTTAAAATTTATGACGATTTTTCGTTTAACACAGCATTATAGGAGACGCAATAGATTTTTATTTTATGTTTTCTTTATTTGGTTAAGAAGGTTGAAAGTTAAATATGGTTTTGATATCTCTTACCGTACAAAAATTGGAACCGGATTTTATATTGGCCACTTTGGCGGTATAGTAATTCACGGTGATACTGTTATAGGGGATAATTGTAATATTTCACAAGGAATAACTTTTGGGGTTAGTAATTATGGTCACAACAAAGGGGTGCCTACTATAGGGAATAATGTTTTTGTAGGGCCTGGTGCCTGCGTTTTCGGAAATATTATAATAGGAGATCATGTTACTATTGGTTCAAATGCAGTGGTTACAAAAAGTGTTTCTAGTCGTTTTTCAGTAATTTCTCCAGAAGCTATAGTAATAGAAAAAGATCTTTCGTCATTTTACATACACAATACAAATGTGTAGAGAAAAGGTTTAATTTTGCGCCTTCAAATTAGCGTCTCAATATGTTTTTTAACTCCTTAACCTTTGCGGTTTTTTTACCCATCGTTTTTGTTCTGTACTGGTTTGTTTTTAATAAAACCAAAAGCAGTCAAAACCTACTTTTAATTCTAGCAAGCTATTATTTCTACTCTTGTTGGGATTGGCGTTTTCTGTTTTTATTGGTTTTCTCCACTTTTCTCGATTATTATACGGGTATCCAAATAGAAAAAAACAAGAACGAAAAAATCAGGAAATTTTGGTTCTGGTTAAGCATTGGAATCAATTTAGGATTGTTGGCCGTTTTTAAATACTATAACTTTTTTGCGAGTTCATTTGCGACACTTTTAAGTGATTTCGGACTTAAATCGAGTCCGTTTTTGTTAGACGTGGTCTTGCCTGTAGGTATATCGTTTTATACTTTTCATGGTTTATCGTATGTGATTGATATTTATTATAAAAGAATAAAAGCCGAATACAACTTTGTAGATTACTCTCTTTTTGTGAGCTATTTTCCACTCTTGGTTGCTGGCCCTATTGAGAGAGCTACGCATTTGCTGCCTCAGGTCAAGATAAAAAGGACGTTTGACTATGAGAAAGCCAAGCAAGGTGCGTATCAATTTATATGGGGATTGGTAAAAAAAGTGGTCATTGCTGACACTTGTGCAACCTACGCCAATGCGATTTTTGACAATTATACCCAGATGAATTCTTGGTCTTTAGTGTTGGGAGCGGTTTATTTTGCTTTTCAGATATACGGAGATTTTTCAGGCTATTCAGCTATGGCGTTAGGAATGTCTAAGCTGTTCGGGATGGATTTACTTCGTAACTTTAATTACCCTTATTTTTCGAGAGATATTGCTGAGTTCTGGCGTCGCTGGCACATTTCCTTGTCCTCTTGGTTTCGTGATTATTTATATATTCCGTTGGGAGGGAGTAAAGGGTCTAAATCGAAACAAGTCCGCAATGTCTTTATCATTTTTGTAGTAAGTGGTTTTTGGCACGGAGCCAATTGGACGTATCTGGCTTGGGGATTTATCAACGCCTTGTATTTCTTGCCGCTTTTATTACGCAATAAAAACCGTTCTAATATGGAAATGGTGCAGTTGCAATGGAATTTCGCTTCCGCAAAAGAGATCCTGCATATCTTTTACACTTTTGCATTAGCATGCTTGGCTTGGATCTTTTTTAGAGCGAAGTCGATTACAGATGCCGTACTGTACATTAAAAGAATTTTTACTGAAGGTAATTTTAGTTCGCAATACCTTACTAACGAACGCTACAATTATGAACTATTGTTGATGATTGCACTTTTTGTTGTAGTCGAGTGGAACAATCGATTCAAAGAAGAACCGCTATCAGGTAAAAACAGTTGGTTGAAAGTAGCTTTAGCAATTGCCGCTATTGTAGCCTTAGGAACCTACTCCGATTACAAAGAATTTATCTACTTCCAGTTTTAAAATTATAAAGTACTAATTGATATGAAAAAGTTTTTACTTTTTATTTTAAAAATAAGCATCGTTCTTGTAGTTGTTGCAGTAGCGTTAGACTTTGGTTTCACGACTATCTATAAACAGTCAAAAAGCAGAGGAAAAATCGATTATGTTTTTAATTCTTCTGCTCGTAAGTATGATGTAGTTATTTTAGGTTCGTCAAGAGCCAACAATCATTTCGTTTCTGATTTATTCGAAAAACAAGGTTTAAAAACATTCAATTACGGGATGAGTGGCGGGCATTTATTTGAAGCTTCATTATTGCTTAAATTGATGATAGAACGAAAATACGAAATCAAAAATGTAATTCTTGAAGCCGATTTGAATTTATCAAATGACCAGCAATCAGAGGGGGTTTCGGCCAAATATTTACCGTATTTGCATAGCTCAGAAACCGTACGAAAACATTTTGAAAACGAAAAAGATTTCAACGAGCTCTATTATATTCCCTTTTATAGATATTTAAAGTTTGAAACAAGAATAGGTATCAGGGAAACTTTTTTTACAGCAATCCAAAAAAAGTCAAAGTTGATATTAAATGGAGGGTATTACTCTTTAGGGGAAACCAAAGGGAATATGAAAAACAACATTACTAAGTTAAAACCGTTGCCTCACAATAAATATTACGAAGAAATAAAAGCGTTATGCAAGGCCAATAATATTCATTTTATTGCCATCATGACGCCTATGTGTGAAAATGTTACCGGAATGAATTATTTTGATAAAGTACACAAAGCGTATCCTGAAATTCATAATTATGAAAATGTAGTGGTAGAGAACAAGTACTTCTCCTCTTGTGGCCATATGAATGATGAAGGCGCGCGCTTATTCACCAATAATATTATTCACGATTTTTTTAAATCTAAAAAATGAAAATAGCTTTCCTTACACCAGAATATCCGCATGTTCTTACTGGTAATTCAGGAGGATTAGGAACTAGTATCAAGAATCTAGCGGCAGGACTATCTGCTGCTGGTTGTGAGGTGCGTGTTTTAGTGTATGGACAAGGTCAAGATTCCGTTTTTAAGGATGAGAATTTGGTGATTCAACAAATTAAGAACATCAAAATCAAAGGCTTGTCTTGGTTTTTTACTCGAAAAAAACTTGAACGAATTATTAATGAATTACATGAAAGTAACCAGATTGATTTAGTAGAAGCACCCGATTGGACAGGAATTACCTCGTTTATTAGTCCGAAAAAATGCCCGATAGTGATTCGCTTGAATGGTTCAGATACTTATTTCTGTAATTTAGATAATCGTTCAGTTAAGTGGAAAAATAAATTTCATGAAAAACGGGCATTACAAAAAGCAGACGCAGTACTCTCCGTTAGTCAGTTTACCGCTGATCAAACCAATGCTGTTTTTGGGCTAAATAAAAAGTTTACAATCATACCTAATTCCATTGACATAAATTCGTTTAATCAAAACAAGGATAGCGTCGTAATGCCCAATACCGTTTTGTATTTTGGAAGCCTCATTCGAAAAAAAGGATTGCTAGAATTACCTTTAATTTTTAATGAATTAGTCGCATTAAATCCAACTGCAGAATTGATTATAGTTGGTAAAGATGTGTCAGACATTATTTCGGGTGCTGCTTCCACTTGGGAAATGATGCAAGAACGGTTTACTCCAGAAGCTTTATTGCGTGTCAATTATGTTGGGGCTGTGCCGTATGCAGCAATTCAACCTCATATAAATGCAGCAACAGTTTGTGTTTTCCCCTCTTTTGCAGAGGCTTTACCAGTCTCTTGGATAGAAGCTATGGCGTTAAAAAAACCGATTGTAGCTTCCAATATTGGCTGGGCTACAGATGTGATTGATGATGGAATAAATGGATTTTTGGTACACCCAAAAGAACATTCACTTTATGCTACCAAGATAAACTTGATATTAGAAAATGCAGCTTTGCAGCAAAGATTAGGTCTGGCCGCAAGAGAAAAAGCAACAGCAAAATTTAGCATTGCTGTTGTAGCAAAGCAAAGCATGGATTTTTATAAAACTGTAATTCAATAAAATTTGATTTTTATATATCATACTAATAAAACTATTTGTAAGGTCGAAAATGAATTGGGAGAACCATTTAACTTTGATCCCAAAGTCCCTATTGCTGTAGAATTACAACGAATAGCAATTAAGAATCCAGATGTTATTTTAGTATGGTGTCATGTTGATTATGAGAATAGTTTAAATATTGATGTGCTAAATAAGCTATTCCATCATAACAGATTAATGCTTTCTTTCAGTGCTAATAGAACCTGTTTTTTGGGTGATCAAATTGGCTATGTAGATGAATCGTTATTTGTAAATGTCAATAAAAAAGTGCGTTTTCCTACTTGGCAAATGAGTAGCACTGTGGGCATGATTCATGCTTCGGTACTTGTCAAGTTAGAAAGTATTCCTTGTCAAAATAATTTGGATTATTATTTGAGCTCGATAGCAAAGTTAGCAATGCCACAAGGTTTGCTGTGCTATTCAGAACCTAGATTGCTATTCGACCAAAACAATAGTAAGAAAGTAACAGCGTCAACGTTCACTTTGTTTCGATTTGTAAAACAACATTATAAAACGCGTTGGGTATTTTTATTGTTTCTTAATTTATTATGGTACGAAAACAAGCTGCCGATTTTTCCTTTTCTTCTTTCGCTTTTTTATAAAAGGAGAGTAGCAAGCAAGATTAATTTAGAGGGTATAAAAGTCAGCTCTAATGAGAATGTTGTACAACAGAAAACCATTGATGTTATTATCCCCACTATTGGGAGAGAAAAATACTTGCACGATGTTTTAAAGGATTTAGCAAAACAAACAGTATTGCCACAAAAGGTGATTATTGTAGAGCAAAACCCAGTTGATAAAAGTGTTTCCGACCTAGATTATCTAATAGAGGAAAGTTGGCCTTTTAAAATCAAACATATTTTCACGCATCAAGCAGGAGCTTGTAACGCTAGAAACCTCGCATTGTTAGAGGTAGATAGTGAATGGGTTTTTCTGGCGGATGATGATAATCGTTTTGAGTCTACTTTAATAGAAACTGTTTTTGTAAAATTAGCTCAATATGGAGTTCATGCGGTTTCGGTTGCCTATCCTCAAAAGAACGAAGTTTTTTCGATTTCTATTGTGAGGCAAGCTGAAACTTTTGGAGCAGGAAACAGTTTTGTCAAAAAGGAAATGTTACGTGGAATTTCGTTCAATAAAGGATATGAATTTGGTTATGGAGAAGACAATGATTTCGGGATGCAACTTCGCAACCGAGGTACTGATGTGTTGTATTTGCCTGAACCTAAAATTTTACATTTAAAAGCCCCGATGGGCGGCTTTAGGACAAAACTAATATTGGCTTGGGAGCATGATGAAGTTCAGCCCAAACCTTCTCCTACGGTAATGCTGTTTCAATTAAACCATAAAACAACACAACAAAACTTAGGCTACAAGACCATTTTGTTTTTTAAATATTACAACCATCAATCGATTAAAAATCCTCTTACTTATTATAAAAATTTTAGTAAACAATGGAAACGTAGTCTCTATTGGGCAGATAAATTAAATACTACAGTATGAAATTCTCTTTGATTATTTGTACCTATATGCGTCCTGAACCTTTACTGAAGTTATTACTATCAGTACAGCAGCAAACGCTATATCCAGACGAAATTTTAATTGTTGATGGTTCAACTGATGATGCTACAAAGGCAATGTTGCAGAAGCATGTTATTGATAATCTAAAATATTTTAAGGTTTTAGATCACGAAAGAGGACTAACCAAGCAACGCAATTACGGAGTAGCACGTGTTGGCGAAGAGATAGAAGTGGTTTGTTTTTTGGATGATGATACAGTACTTGAAGCGGATTATTTTGAACAGATAATAAAAACATATCAAATATATCCAGAGGCTCTAGGGGTAGGAGGTTATATTATAAATGAAACTAAAAGTGAGTTTGTAGGCTACGACTATAAAGCTATAAGTAAAGAGTATTATTTTGACGGTTGGAAGCAAAAAGACGGTAGTCGTTTTGTGATGCGTAAAAAATTGGGTCTCGATAGTGATTGCCCGCCCGGATATTCATCCATGTATTCACACGGACGCAGCGTGGGGTTTTTACCTCCAAGCGGGAAAATATATCCTGTAGAAATGTTAATGGGAGGCGTTTCGTCTTTTAAGAAAACAGTTTTTAATACCCTTCAGTTTTCCACTTATTTTGATGGATATGGCTTGTATGAGGACGCCGATTTTACATTGAGAGTTTCTAAAATAGGGAAATTATATTTGAATACTGCAGCAAAACTAAATCATTACCATGATGCTGCTGGTAGGCCTAACCAGTACTTGTATGGAAAAATGGTGGTACGCAATGGTTGGTATGTATGGCGAACTAAAAATCCCAAACCTTCGGTAAAACATAAATTAAAATGGCACGCCATTACTATATTATTAACGGTGATTCGATTTACAAATGTAATTACAAGTTCGAGTAGGAAAGAAGCACTCACAGAAGCCTTGGGTAGAACTATTGGCTGGTGGAGTTTATGGATAAGTAAACCAAAATAATTTTTTAGAGTTGCGATTACTCTACCCTTTTATGAAAAAGATAGAATTATTAAATATTCCTAATTATTATACCTCCTACTATTTATTAGGGTTACAGCAAGTGTGTAATCTATCTTTTAAAATGGATTCAAACTTTATTGAATACAATAATAAACCAGTTCTTCTTTTTAGAATTGACGGCAAAATAGTAGTAATTGATAATGATGATCCTGCAGGAGTGCATCAAGATTTATATGATATATGCAGTTTGTATTTTGTTACAAATAAGTTAGTAGGACAGGCTTCATATGAGCAGTCTAAGATTAAACCATTGTATCCTCATTATCCGGTCAATATAGTGGCACTATATTGTCGTATTTTTGGTGTGGAATTATTTAGACATTTAAAATTAAAAGAGGTGATTAGGCAACTCTATATTCTAATACGGAGGCCAGTTTACAAAAAGTATAAAGAGCGTTTTAAGAAAGAAAATTTTGTTTTTTTTTCGTCAAATATTTGGAGAAAAGAAGCAGAGACGAATGAAATTAGAGCAGCGTTCATTCGTTATTGTAAATCAGACACCCGATTACAATTTAAAGGCGGCTTCGTTCCAAGATCAGATGGCTGTAATTTTGGTTATGATAAGGAGCTTAATAAGGAGAGGTACTCACCAAGTCAGTTTTCTAAATGGAGTGCTAAATCGATGATAGCACTAAATAATCCAGCAGTTTGTGGTGCTGTAAGTTGGCGACTAGCCGAATATCTGAATCAAGGATTGTTTGTCTTGTCATTTCCATTTAAAATTGAGCTACCAACTGATTTTGATAAGGATTCTGGGCTTTATTCAATCACAGCTACAGCGCAGTACAAAGATGTGATAGATTATTTATTTGAAAATCCTGACGCTCACGAAACCATTGCTGCAAAAGGGAAAAGCTATTTTGATGCTTATTGTACACCCTTAGCACAAGCAAATTATATTATTAATGCTATTTTTGAATAGTTACTGTTAATAATGCTACTGGCATTATAAATATAAACCATGAATTTTCTCATCATCACGCATGTTTCTCATATTTATAAAGATGAAAAGTATTATGCGTATGCTCCATATACAAATGAAATGAATGTTTGGGCGAAGTATGCTGATGAAATTACGCTTCTAGCGCCCGAGTCTTGCAAAGTACCCACAGCAATTGACTCTGTTTACCAACACAATCATATCAATTTCATGAAATTAGAGAATTTTGATATTCTCACTATAAAAAGCATAGTCTTAGCGGTAAGCAAAGTACCAAGGATTTTGGTGCAAATGTATCAAGCCATGCAAAAAGCAGATCACATTCATTTGCGTTGCCCCGGAAACATTGGTTTGTTGGGATGCTTTGTGCAAATTCTTTTTCCCAATAAAAAGAAGACAGCAAAGTATGCAGGCAATTGGGATCCAAAAGCAAAACAACCTTGGACTTATAAATTGCAGCAGAAAATACTTCAAAATACTTTTTTAACCAGAAACATGCAGGTCTTGATATACGGAGAATGGGAAGGGCAAACGAAGAACTGCAAGTCTTTTTATACAGCAAGCTACAAAGAAGAGGAAAAAGAAGGTATATCTCGCGCCTTTTCAAATACCGTACTTCGTTTTATTTTTGTTGGATCTTTGGTTAAAGGTAAAGATCCAGTGTATGCAATCCAGTTAATTGAACTGCTTTACAATAAAGGGTACGCCGTTACTTTAGACTTATACGGAGAGGGTGCAGTACGGGAGTATTTAGCACAGTATATTTTAAAAAACAACTTGGATAAAATCGTTACTTTAAAAGGAAATCAAGACAGAGAAAATCTAAAAAAAGCCTATCAGAAAAGTGATTTTGTGGTGCTTCCCTCTGATAGCGAAGGTTGGCCAAAAGCGATTGCCGAAGGAATGTTTTGGGGTTGTGTTCCGCTTGCAACCAATGTTTCTTGTGTTTCTACGATGTTCAATAGGGAGGAGAGAGGACTATTATTGACAAAAAAATTAAATGAAGATGTTGCTACACTCGTGTTGCTTATAGATAATCCTGAGGTATACAATTCGAAACAAAGAGCAGCAATCGCTTGGTCACGGCGATACACACTAGATCTTTTTGAATCTGAAATTAAAAAACTGTTCCTATAATGCGTATTGCTCAAATAATAGATTCTCTTGAAGCTGGTGGCGCAGAGCGTATGGCTGTTAATTATGCGAATGCTTTGACTGAAAAAATTGATTTTTCAGGTTTAGTTTGCACGCGTAGGGAAGGAGCTCTTCAACTGCAATTAGATAAAAAAGTAGTGTACTCATTTGTTCACAAAAAGAGTGCTTTAGATTTAGTTGCTCTATGGAAATTACGTCGCTATGTAAAACAAAATAAAGTTGGTTTGTTGCACGTTCATAGCACTTCTTTTTTTATGGCACTAGTACTAAAATTGATTTGTCTATCTGTAAAACTAATTTGGCATGACCATTATGGACAAAGTGAATTCTTGGCTTCAAGAAATAAAATACTGTTTAGAATAGGGCTTCCTTTTTATCACGGGGTAATTAGTGTCAATAAAAAATTAAAAAAATGGACTATGCAGTCCTTTCATTTTAAAAATGTGATTTACTTACCTAACTTTTCGTCTCATGTCATTAAAGCGACTAATCAACCAGATACTATTTTAAAAGGTAAGCAAGGTAAGCGCATTGTGCTATTAGCAAATTTAAGGCCTCAGAAAAATCATTTTTTATTAATTCAAATTGCAAAGCGAGTAAAATTATCTCATTCTGACTGGACATTTCATTTAGTAGGAAAAGATTTTAAAGATGCATATTCAGCGCAAATTAAAAAAGCAGTAATAGAAAATAAATTGGATGATACGGTTTTTATTTATGGTAGTAAAGAGGACGTTAGTCATATTTTAAGTCAAAGTACAATTGGGATTTTAACATCTTCCTCAGAAGGCCTGCCGCTTGCGTTGCTAGAATATGGGAACGCTACTATTCCTGTAGTAGTTACTAATGTAGGTGAGATTGCTGAGGTTGTTACTAATAATACAAATGGATATGTAGTAGCAGGGAATGAACAACTGTTCTATGAAAAATTAGTAAATCTGATGGAAGATTACGAGAAACGAGCTACTTTTGCCAAGGCATTATCGGTCACTATGGTAGAGAAATTTGGAATGACCAGCATCATGAAACAATATTTAAAGTGGTTAGACAACAACATTAAATGAAAAAAGAAGAACAAGTATATTTTTATTTGATTTTATTCCATGTTGTATTGGGAGCACTTGTTTATGCCTTGCCATTTATAGCTAAATTATATGGTTACAGTATTTTTTTATTAGGTATTTATATTGTTATCAAATCCCAAAACAAAAAGGATGAAGCTCTTCTGGTGGCAGGCTACGTGGTTGGAAGTGAAATTTTGCTGAGAATGACTGGTGGAAATATCACTTATGAATTTTCGAAGTATGAAGTGCTTATTTTTATATTCATGGGGATGTTTTACAAAGGGTTTTCAAAAGGAGCTGTCCCCTATTGGGTTTTTCTATTGCTGTTGGTGCCTGGTGTAGTGATGACAGGCTTTGTATTGAATTATGATACTAATATTAAAAATTCGATTGCATTTAATATTTCAGGACCTGTGTGTTTAGCTTTCGCATCGTTGTACACCTACAGAAGAAAAGTGTCTTTGGAGAGAATGAATAACATTCTCCTCTGTATAGGTTTACCAATTATTAGTTGTGCCGTTTACCTTTCTTTATATACACCTAATATAAGAGACGTTATCACGGGTACCGATTCTAATTTTGAAACATCAGGAGGTTTTGGACCCAATCAGGTGGCTACTTTTCTAGGGTTAGGTATGTTTATCTTTTTTTCTCGCATTATTCTTGAATCAAAAACGAAGGTTTTATTAGTTATTAATCTTATTGTAGCTTTAAATATTAGTTATCGAGGTATGGTCACTTTTTCTCGAGGAGGTATGATTACCGGTTTTTTAATGATTGTCCTCTTGTTAGTATTCCTTTATTTTAAATCTAATTTTCAAGGAAAAGTGAAATTAAATTATATTTTCGGACTCATTTTAGTGGCAATGGTTGGAGTTTGGAGCTATACGTCGTATCAAACAGGTGGACTTATAGAAAAAAGATATGCTAACCAAGATGCAGCTGGACGAGCGAAGGAAAGTCAATTTACGGGTCGAGAAGATGTTGCCCAAAATGAAATCAAGCAGTTTTTAGAAAATCCCATCTTTGGAGTAGGCGTAGGGAAAGGAGTTGAAAATAGACAAGTTCAAACAGGTACTTTCATACTATCACATGATGAGATAACTAGAATGCTCGCTGAGCACGGTTCATTAGGCGCTTTAGGTTTGTTGATTTTATTTGTGACGCCTTTGGTGTTATATCTTGAAAATAAGTTTAATATGTATTTATTGTGTTTCGTTGCATTTTGGTTCTTAACCATTAATCACGCCGCAATGCGAACCGCTGTTCCTTCGTTTATTTATGCTTTATCATTACTTAATGTACAACTCATACCAACGAGACCACAAAAAGTAAGAGATACATACAAACACATCTAGAAACCTGTTAGTAAGTAGTTAATAGTTTTGTTTTATTTAAACTCGTTCTTATTTCAAAATTCTTACATTGCGACTATAAGTATAATGCAGTATGTCAAGTCCTAAAATCCATTTTGAAATATCAGAGCGAAAAATGATCCTGTATCTGTTCGATCTTATTTTCGTTTGGTTTGGCTTGTATATAGTCGCTTATTTTTGTGATTTTGAGTATCTTGAATCCCTCACTACAGAGGGAGTTCCTGCACTTGTTTTGGGGATTTACTTAAGTGTTTTTGGACTTATTTTCGAAATGTATAAATTACAAGTTGCTAGTAACGAGTTTCAAATTTTACGAAGCACGATCCTTACGTCTTCCACCACCGCTTTTGTTTACTTACTGACTCCCATTTTTTCACCTGAACTACCGTCGAATCGTATTCAAATACTGGCCTTCTTTGTGATGCTTTTTAGTAGTTTGATGGTTTGGCGACTGTTTTATGTTCGTTTTTTAGCTTCAAATCGTTTTATGCAAACCGCGATTCTTGTATGCGAAAACCAAGAAGTAGAAAAATTGATCTTAGGTCTAGAAGATATCGATCCCCACTATAAAATTATTGGTTATGTTAGCGCAGACGAGGTCGAGTGTGATAATGCTAGAAATCATTACGTTGCTCAAATCATGAGAAACAATTTAGCCAGTTTTGTTAAAGAACATAGCGTATCAGAAATTGTTATAGCTTCTCAAAGAACCGATGGTATTACGACTGTTTTGTACCAGCAACTACTTCATTTACTGGAGTCGGGTAATGTGATCAGGGAATATACGCAAGTTTATGAGAGTAAGACTCAGCGAATTCCGGTTCACTACATGGCGAGGGATTTTTATAGTTTTTTTCCATTTAGCAGAAGCAATCAAAATAAACTATACCAAACAATAGTTCGAGGCCTTGATATTATATTGTCCATTATAGGGGTGATTTTTGGACTAGCTCTTTTGCCCCTAATCGTGATAGGTAATATTTTAGGAAATCCCGGACCTTTGTTTTACGTTCAAAAGCGAGTGGGTAAGGATGGAGTTGCTTTTGATATTTTGAAATTGAGGACAATGGTCAAAAACGCAGAAAATGATGGAGCTGTTTTTGCCTCTTGTAATGATAGTAGAATAACTCGATTTGGAAAGTTTTTGAGGAAAACTCGAATGGACGAAATTCCCCAATGTATAAATATATTAAAGGGCGATATGGCTGTGGTAGGGCCTCGTCCTGAAAGACCTGAATTTGTTAAGGAAATAGCAGATAGAATGCCTTTTTATGAAACCAGACATGTTATTAAGCCGGGACTAACAGGTTGGGCACAAGTAAACTATTCCTACGGAGAAACAATCGAGGACAGCTTGATTAAGTTGCAATATGACTTATACTACATCAAACACAGAAGTTTTTACTTAGACCTTAATATTGCTTTAAAAACAATAACTACAGTCTTATTTTATAGAGGACAATAATTGTTTCCTCATTTTACTATTTCCTGCATTATACTAACTTATAGTATAATTGGGATTCTTTTTTTGTTTTTTAAAGCAAGTCGAGTCAATAAAAAAGCGCTCGTTATAATCAATGGCAGAACAATTAAAAAGTGTGCCTTATTGATTAATAGTAAGCAGTACACTAACAAGTAAAGTATATTAAATAGGGCTGTCTTGTAAATCCATCTTGAATTATCCCTAACGTAAAAAACAGATAGTAACAACAGTCCTGGATTGAACAGTAAGATATTGTAGTTGTATTCTAATTCCAAATGATCAGAGTAGAATCCCATAAATATAAAGAATAATCCTAAAATTCCCATCGTAATAAAGTAAAATTGGTTTAGGGATTTTTTATTTACTACCGCAATAAGAACTAATACGATTATGTACGTGTATGCATTATTCCACCATGAGACAGCTGCTATTTCCTTAAATTCTAATAAAGTTTCTTGCTGTTGTGCTAAAGGTTTGTTTTGAAATTGAGTTGTTTTTAAGCTTTTAAGTAATTCAAACGGAAGAAAAATATTGGTACCCAATCGATCTACTTTTGTACCAAAGATGATACTCGTGCCTAGTTTTTCATAAAAATGATTGTCAAAATAAGGATATAAAATAGAGCGGTACGTAATATCTGTATCTGCCTTTTTAGTTATTACAGTGCTGCCAAGGGTTTTATTAATGATGTCTACCACCATTGAGGTACAGTTTTTATCAATAAACTTATACGTATAGTGACTGTCGCCAGAAGCTAATGAAATAGATAAGTTATCAAACAATTGTTGTTTTTTGTCAGTAGATATAAGTAACTCTTGCTCGTATACAGAACGTTTCTCATAGGTGTATTCGTTTATAAAATCAGTGTAACTATGAGCCACAGCAAAATATTCTAAATCTCCTTTAGCAAATTTTGCAACAAAATTAGGTGTGTTGAAATCAAATGCACCATAATTAAAAACAGCATCTATAG